>Ga0209617_10000184_pt1 | contig 25787 bp, 28 predicted proteins | sample LakEriepJuly2011_2_FD_187459 | JGI IMG/M metagenome (GOLD analysis project Ga0209617, IMG submission 187459) | Freshwater microbial communities from dead zone in Lake Erie, Canada - CCB epilimnion July 2011 (SPAdes) (version 2) | ecosystem: Environmental > Aquatic > Freshwater > Lentic >...
GCCAATACACATAATTATCTTTGTGTTTGATATGTAAATATTCTTCTATAGTAAACATTGTACCAAAATCAATTAAACGTGTAGAATACACACCATCTTTATTTTTAAATGAAACCATATTTAATGGTTTAATGTCGTTATGTATATAATTATTATCATGTAAAATTTTAACACCATTGAATACATTTATTATACTTTCAAATAATGCGGGTATATCTGAAAATAACACATCTAAACTGGCAAGGTCAGTTCCACCGTATGGTGTAAGCAAAGTAATAGGAGTTTTTAGAGTTTTGTCACATTTTCTTATTTCATCGTCACTATTTGGTTCCGGGTAACATGCTTTATCAGGATATAAGAAATATTTGAAATTTTTATTAAATTTATGTAAAATTTGTGCTTCTGAAAATTCTTTTTGTGCGTCGTTATATTCCATGAGTTTAGAAATATATCGGGTTTGTCTATTTTTTTCTCCTTTGCATTTTATGGCAGGTTTAAACACACATCCATAAGAACCAGAACTTATATATTTCCCCCCTTTTTTTACACGACGTGTAATTTTTCGTTCCATCTAAAATAATACATTATTAAAAATACTATTTACTATATGTTAGTAGCGTTTTTAGTTACCCTTAAAGACAACTTAAAACGCTAGTGACCGGTAGTGTTTACAATTATGATTATACAAAGAGTTATTTATAAATCCAAATTGGATGAATCTGGTTCTGTATATTTTACTATCAATTGAAAGAAAGATACATCATCGCCTACCGGAGGAATTAAATCCCCTTTAAGTGACCAACCATCATTCAATGCGCATAAAATTTGATCCTCTATGGATATTTCTCTGTTATGTTGATTATACATTAATTCATTTTTAATCAAATAATCGCCAATACGTCTGTCATATGTTTGTATATTTTTAACATCGCGATTTTCATTATTACAAATTGCATCTCTTCGTCGCCCTTTCAATATTTTCATGGCAATGATTCTAGGCATCTTGTTTTATTTTATGTGATATTATTATGAAATATAGTTATAATTACTTTACGGGTAAATTTCCGATTTTGACTGCTGAGGTAGTACAAATTTAGTTACCTTTTAAGGCACCTAAAATTATTTTATATTTATTAGTAGATGATAGTGGTAACTGCTTATTATAATATTCCCAGTAAAAATGTTAAAAAATTTTATCATGAAAATATTCAGAGTTTTTTTTAGGAAATTTGGATGGCAGAAAATTATTTTTTTTTACAGATGAAGAAAATTATGTTTCTTTAAAAGAATTTGCAGGATCGAATGTTGAATTTATCATTCAAAATTTTGAGGATTCTAAAATATTTCGCGATTTTCCATATCATTTTTGGAAAGAACAAATACAATACGATCCTGAAAAATATCATACATGGGAATTAGGTGCTATATGGGCATCAAAATCATATTTTGTTAAAAAAGTTTCAGATTTGTATCCAACAGAAGATTGGCTTATTTGGGTAGATTCTGGATGTGTACGTAAAGAAGAATGGAATTTAGATGATTTTACACGAAGGAATAAAATTACAGAACCATGTGTATATTTACAATTATTAAAACCTTTATTATCTAAAGAGTTTTATAATTTCCCAGATAAATTTATAGTTGGTTCACATATTTTATTTCACAGAACATGTATTGATTCTTATATACAAACATATAGAGAAACAGTGAACAAATATATAAATAAAAAAACTTCTATAATCTCGGATCAATAGAGTCAGCATCACGAGTCAAGGCAACGTGTGTAAAAGGATGTCGTGATATGTCTAAGTGCTTTACAAACGGACAACGCATTCGCCATACAATTGGCATTAACAAGGTCATGATCGGAAAATACAACTCCAAAACTAATCGTATCGTGTTAGATGATACAACTGAATTAAGAGGACCATGCGGTTTAGCAAATGAGCATTATAAACGTGAAAAATTACTGTATGGTCATAGAGATGGATGGGGTACTTGTGAATGTGAAGTAGGTGGAAAGTGGATTTCAACATATTCTCTACCTGACTAAAGTGCCGGATTGAAATGTTCGTTGGTCTAAAAATCGGCATTTAAAATACGCACCGCTCTAAAACTTGTTTTAAACGACAATAGCCCGTGTCCAGATGAGTGGTTTTTCTTTTTTAATATTATTTGATATAATAACAGTTGCTACAGAAAATACTTGTATTTAATCGCATTTAGACCCTTGAACATTTAAAATAGACAACCATAATGAATAAAGACTTAAGATTTGATCAGTTTTTAATATTAGATATGTGATTAAAAAACGAACTATCACATTTTTTTATATGGTCTTTAATTTTATACTTTACCGGTCAGTATCAAATTTAGTTGCCTTTGAGGCAACTAAATTTGAACGACCTATGCTATGAAGTACTTAATGTGAATTTATTAATAATATTTATTTATGTTTTATAGTATGCAACGTATTGACAATATACGGTATGAATCTATTGAAAAATTAGAAAATAAAATAGTAAAATTATTTGACATTAATGAAAAACGATTGGGATTGGTAACTGATATTTTTAGAATTAGAGCATTGGAAAAATATTTTAATAGACAAACAAGAAATAATATATGGGCTTCTGAAAAAAGAAAACAGATAGAAGAAGAATATAAAAATAATAAAATCAAGTTTTACAAAGAAGAACGAAAACGACTTTTTGAGGAAGAACTTAGAAATAGACATAATGAAAATTTAAGAATTAAGATGACTCTTGAAAAAATAAGAAAAAATGCAAAATCAACAATTTTTATTTAATCCAATGGACATTTATTAATTATCAACTATAATATAAATTTTTATATTACCGGTCAGTACAAATTTAGTTGCCTTGTAGGGCAACTAAATTTGTACGACCTCTACTTCCCGGTACATAATTATTATAAATCGGACATATGTTAGTTTAAAAGTCCTTTTCAGGAAAAATTTGGAGATTAGATATGTTACATTTTAATATACATGTTGAGCATTATTCAAAATATTCCAAATGTTAATACATATCCTCTTGAATATATATTTGAAAAAATGGCTTTTAAACATAAGCCAAATACCTTGTGGTTAGAGTTTGGAGTAGCATCGGGAAGAACCATTAATTATATATCTAAATTTACAAATGATACCGTATACGGCTTTGATAGTTTTGAAGGACTCCCTGAAAAATGGAGAGATGGGTTTGATAAAGGAACGTTTAGCAGAAACGGAAATCTTCCTGTAGTCAATAATAATGTTGTTCTTGTAAAAGGGTGGTTTGATAAAACATTGCCCGATTTTATAAAAACACAAAATAAAAAAGTTTCTTTTATACATATGGATGCAGATTTGTATAGTTCAACTAAATATATTTTGAATACATTGAAAGATTATTTAGACAATGATTGTGTTATTGTATTTGACGAGTTAGTAAATTATCCAGGGTTTGACGGTGATACAGGTGAACTCAAAGCGTTTTATGAATTTATTACAGAAAATATTGTTAATTATGAATGGCTTGGAATGAACGGAACCCCTACGGGAATGTCTGGTTATTACCACGAAAATGTTGCTCTAAAAATTCACTCAATCAATCAAAAAAGGTTTTAGATTCAACACTCTAACATCTCAATGTCTTAGACCACATAAAGAATCGTCTTCTTACTAGAATATAGTATGGTATCTAGAAGGGTTTGTAAAAGTATTGATAATTATGCATATTTATGCTATGGTGACGACACAATATCTAATTCTTTAGCCAAATACGGTTATTGGGAGAATAATTTAATTAAATACGCTGAAAAATATCTAAATGATGATTCTATTATATTAGACATTGGCGCTAATATTGGTGCATGGTCTATTCCTCTTGCTATTAAAAATAGAAAAATATATTCATTCGAACCATTTGATTCTTCTTATTACGCTCTTTGTGGAAATATTTTTTTTGAATAATAAGGACTCAATAATTTATCCGCGTCATTGTGCTATTACAAATAATATAAATATGAAAACAACAATACAACTTTCGGAATCTGTTAATATTGGGGGTTGTAAATTGATAGAAACAAATAATTCTGAACAAAAAAATAAATATACGTTAGCAACTTTAGATTCATTTCAATTTGATAAAATAGACTTAATAAAAATAGATGTAGAAGGACATGAACTGAATGTGATAAAGAGTGGGGAACAAACTATTCTGAAATATAAACCAGTTATATTGTTTGAATGTTGGGATAATGAAAGCGAACATTGGAATGGAATACCTAATACAGGTATAGAGTTAATGAATTATATGAAATTATTAGGGTATGAAATTAATAAGATACATATTGACGGCGATGACAATTATGAGGCTTTACCTATTTGATAAAATTATATAAAACATCTATTTAGTGATTTTTATAGTATCCGATATTTATTTCGTACAATGAAGTACCTACCGGTCAGTATCAAATTTAGTTGCCTTAAAGGCAACTAAATTTGTACGACCTCTGTTACTTCACGGTGCCGGTATTGACATGTATTTAATATTAAAAAATTGAAATATAATACCCTTATATAAAACTATAAAACTCATTTATAAAATAAAAATGATTTTGCTAGTTATTTTATTATTTCTCCTATTGTGGATTATGTGTAATTGTATGATTATTTGTTTTCGTTTGTGTATATTTTCTGGAAAATTAATGTTATTTATGTTTTGTGTAATACTTCTGTGTTTATATATAAAAACATATTAACAATTACCTATCGGTCAGTTTCAAATTTAGTTGCCTTTAAGGAAACTAAATTTGAACGACCTTGGCCACTTCATGACATCGGCACTTTATATAGTATCAATAGTGTTACATATAATATTAACATTTTCTTTAGTTAAAACACATTTATCTTTGTGAAAATTTTGTAGAAGAGTTCGCATTTTATTGATATCAAAATCAATATTACATGAAAAATATATTTTATTAATAATATCTTCCAAATCCTTGTATATATAATTACAACTGTTATCTGTAAATTTAGCATCATCAAAATCCATTATAATTGGTAATACCCCCTTAAGTTCAATAACACAAAAATTACCATATGTGATAGATATTTGTTTTGTATCATCTAACAAAATATTTCCTAAATGTAAATTCCCATGAATGAAACATAAATGATGATTGGCAAATAATAAACTCATAAAAATATGTTTTATAACATTTTTAAATACATCAAAATTAGATGCATTCCACGTCCATTTGTCTATCTGTCCCCCCTTTATATACGGCATAATAATAGTATTATCGTTATTTAAATGATTAAATATATAATAGAAAGACATAAATGTTATCAAATTTATATTTTTAAAAATTTCACAGATCCTATATTCTTGAATTAATTTATGTCCGCCAAATTTAATAACTATATTTTTTTGTGTTTTTATTATATCTGTATAAATTTTATAATTTGTCGGATCTTTATTAAACAAGTTTATAATATTAAGACAATATATTGTTTCGGGATTTGTTATGTTATTTATATTTTCAAAATTAATCATATATTTAGACGTTTTATGTTTTGAATAATTATTATGAAGAAGACGAATAGCCATTCTATATATTACATATAAATATTTTAAGACCTATTTCATTAAGACGAAAAATAAAACTTTGTATAATATATAAAATGTCCATGTTCGCCCCTTTTTATGCTGGTAAAAATAAGCCCGGTAAAAACAAGACTTCTAAAAACAAGACAAAGAAAACAATGGCGAAGAAAACAATGACAAAGGAAACAATGGCGAAGAAAACAATGGCGAAGAAAACAATGGCTAAAGTGGTTTCCAAAAAATCATCTTGTAAGAACGCTGGCAAACGTCTTGTAGCGTGTAGAACTTTAAAAAATAAAACACCATGTAAAAAGGCTGGTAAAAACTTGATTTCTTGTAGGTGGAAGTAATAAGTATTATGTACCTGTCAGTATCAAATTTAGTCACGCTTAAATACAACTAATTTCAATAACGGTTTGTATTTATTTGTACCATGAAGTAGCAGAGGCCAGTATCAAATTTAGTTGCCTTGTAGGGCAACTAAATTTGATACTGGCCGGTATATATATACCCAAAATTAATTATTACATGACATTCTAATAGTCTTGGCGACGGCTTCAATCATTGGTGGTGGAACGGCATTCCCAATCTGGGTAATTTTTTCAGATATAGAACCACATAATTTAAATGTGCTGGGAAACCCCTGTATTTGCTTTAGTTCATCTGGCAAGAGTGTTCTGACATACGACGTACCATCGGGTTTTCGCAATCCCAATAGGAGACGGGGTTGATGACCATATGTACAAATGATTGTTTTAGCAGGAGAGTCGGTATCAATAATTTCAGAATGTAACGGCGAAATTCGTTTACAGCAACTTAGCAGATTGGAGTTTGTTTTTAATACAACATATGGATGTGGAGTGCCACTAGGATTTGTATCTTGTTCTATTGAAATCGCGTATTGAGCAAAATTATCTGGAATAGATGCAGAAGGTAATAAATAAGCCCCCTCCATTGAATTTGTAATAAATGTTCTGATGTTATTTTGTATATTTTGTTGTCCATTTGTTTCAACTGTTTTCCAAAATTGTGTTGGATTGAAATTTTTAATTCTATTATTATCCCATCCAATAATTACCATTCGTTTTCGTTTTTGTGGTACGCCAAAATTCACAGCTTCATGAATTTTATACGAAATACTATATCCAATTTCTGCAAAAGCCGAACGAATTAAATCAATCATAAGGGGATCTGTTGCTAAAGCACCACTTTTCATTGTACTTAGACCCTGTACATTTTCACCAATAATAAAGAGTGGCTTGACAATTCGTGTTACTCTAACAAAATGTATGTACAGTTGATTTCGCGGATCATTGCGTTGTTTTTTACCTGCATGAGAGAAACCTTGACAAGGAAATCCGGCAAATATTACATCTATTTTTCCTGTATATTGTGCGAATTGCGAATCTTCGATTTTTGTAATATCACCTGTTTTTTTATTTAGTTCTGTAATAAGATTTGAATCTGGGAAATTGGCTATATGCGAATCGCAAAATTTTTGTTTAAATTCAGAAAACGCAACAACTTTGAAACCGGCCTTTTCTAATCCAAGTGTATCCCCCCCACATCCAGAAAACAATGATAAAGCAGTATTTTGTAATGTATTTGACTCGGGAATAGTTGTAATTGCTACAGGCGCTTTACAAGGTATTTTTCGTTTATTATGTTGTTCAAGATTTACCTTGTTGGAAAATGATTTTACACATGTTTTACATACAAACATTTTTCTGTTTTAATTTTTATATTTTCGGCTAAATGTGTCAGTATATTCAAATTTTATATTGTTTTGAAACATTATAAAAATATTACCGACCAGTATCAAATTTAGTTGCCCCTTAAGGGTAACTAAATTTGTAAGACCTCTGCTATGAAAGTAGCGAAAGTTAATTGCTCCCCAAAAAGCGGGGGACAATTAACTTCGGTACTTCATGGTATAAAAATATTATATAAATAATAATGCGCAAATCTCTTAGTAAAACATATTGTAATTGTATTAAAAAAGTAAGAAGAACCATTAAACCGCGTAAAAGTACAAATACAAAAGAACAGTCGGCAATTGCTATATGTACAAAATCAGTATTACAAACTCGTGGTCGCACCTTGAAACGATTTGCCTGTAAAAATACACCATTTCTAATAACTCAGCCAAAAAAACACAATAAAGGGCTTAAAATTGAATAAACTAATTAATAGTAACGTAAATAATAAAATGGATACAACTGAAGAACTCTTTGATTTGGTAGCCAGAACACGCCCGGTAATTCTTGATATTCTTAACAAACAGGGATATGAAACGAGTCCATATGACAATCAATCTCCCGCCGATATAACGAAGTTGGCAACTTGTGGACCAAATCATCTACGAATGCGCCTTTATGCCAAGGATGATAATACTTTTAAAAAGCGCGCTCAAGTCTTTTATTGGATTTTTGAGAAAGTAAGACTGTCTTTAGAACGCCGTGTCCAAGAATTATGGGATACAGACCAGTTTGAAGATAATGCAGCAAATGAAGAAACGGATGAAGCAATTGTAATTATAAACGAACCTATGCATGAAGCATTCCACTTAATGGCTATAAAACAATGGCAATTGAATAAGCGTCGTATTGTGTTTTATTACATTAAACAGATTATTTCAAATCCTGCGAATCATGTGTTACAACCAAAATTCCGAAAAATCCCGGCTTCTGAAGAGCCAGAACTTCTGGCAAATCTTCGTCTTAAGCATAAGAAAAACATTCCACTCATCAAATATCATGTGGATATTATGACACGAGTCATGGGTCTTGCCCCCGATAATATTGTTGAAATCACTAGGCCATCCCCAACTACAGGCGATTATGTTATGTATAGAATATGTTCTATATAATAGTGGAATATGGCTCAGAGTATAAAATGGACCATGGATAATTACAGAGCATTTTCAGAACGAAGAGATCGTTTAACAGAGAATTATAATAATAATTTGAATATTGTTAAACAACGTTCTGTTCCCGCTGCTTTAGATTATCCTGGGGCAGTTGATGAAGTTAAAAACGCAAAAAATCAAATACAATCCACAATACAAGATATTAAAACAGAAGGAGAAACGCTTATTGGTTATTTAAAGCAAATACAGACCGAAATGGGTCCGGAAATTGTTAATAAAATTTATCAGGATGAAAAGAAACTACAAAAACTCATAGATCAAAATAATGAAATGGAGAAAAAAGCCCTTTTGCGTAAAGAACAGGCAATGGATCAAAATAAAAAATACGAAAGTAATTTTCATTCAACAATATTTTCATATATGCCGTGGGAAATACAATACTCAAAATGGTATAGTTTTTCACCAACAAACCCTTATATAGATTTAAGTGAAGGATCTCGTTCTACCATATTATTTATATCGTGTATTTTTGGAATAAGCGCTTTAATTATTATAATAGCGTTTGTAATAGATTTCTTAAGAATAAATAACATTCAGATATCTAATTTATTAATGTCAAAACCTACATCTGTAATTCAACCTGGATTTCTACAACAAACAGTTCAAAGACCACAGCCAATAATGCCAAGAGTTCAAGCACTACCATTACCTGTTACAAAAAGAGTCCGATAATTTTTTTTATTTTATGTTCTTTCATTTTTGAAATAAAAGAACATAAACACTATATCAGAGAAGGGCTTAACATGAGTAACTATTTTGTGCAACCGATCCCCGGAATATCATCTTCTGATTTTTGTCCTACTAGTTCCAGTACATTTGATGAGGTGGAGTTGAGAACTCCATTTAATAATGGAATATCCCCTTTAACATTTACCCCGGATCCAGAAACAGGGCGTGTTCCATATTCACAACTTTCAACATATGTTAATAAACTTACACAATTGGGTTTGATTCCTACACGGGATCAGATTCCCGGTACTAGTAAAGTAGATATGGATAATCTTGTTAGAAAAGACTCCAAATTTTTCAAAGATATTAAGAATGAATATTGTTATTATGAAGCAAGGTATAAATATGCCTTAAAGACCTTTTTAAAAAGTTCTACTTCTACGGATAATACTCAAAATAATATTTCCCGACTAATGTTATCATTAAGTACAGAATTAAATCAGCGATTGAATAATTTACTTGAAATTATTTCATTTTTAACAGAATCGCGAATGAATCCAATTAATAATAATAAAGAAGTTATAAATCAAACTAATCGTGAAATAAATAAACGTTTAAATGTACTTAATACACACCAAAATTTATTAAAGCGTGACAATGCTATAATTGAAACTCAAAAAGAGATGGTTAAATATACACAAGAAAAGAATGAACACATCCTTAACCAAATTAGTTTATTTGTAGTATTGAATGTTGTGGCAATTGGAGCAGTATTTTCTGTATGGCGTTCTTCTGCCTAAATGTAAATCTATAGATATATAAACAAATATTTAGACGTTATTCATAATATAAACAACGTCAAAATTTCTTTTTAAAGTACTATGAAAGTACCTAAGTTATTTGATTCCTTCCAAAAAGAGGGAAATAAATAACTTAGGTACTTTCATAGCAGAGGCCGAACGAAATTAGTTGCCTTGTAGGGCAACTAATTTCGTTACTGACCGGTAAATATGATTTTTAGATAATAGTTTTATAAAAAAATAATGGTATAAAACATTTTAATCTTCAGAAATCCCCGGACAAAATCTGACTTCGCTCAAACAATAAGTATTCGTTAAATAGAGTGAGACCGATGGCCAATTTAACTAGCGGTAATCCTTGGATTAATATCACCCAAACATTACAGGATATTGAACAAGTACAATTTGCACAACAACTTCAGGGAAATCCCGACGATTTTAATAAGTATGTGTCGGAGCGCGTTGAACGTATAACCGGTGAGACATTGGACGCAAAACGGTCAGCCTTTCAGAAAGCACAATCGGATTTTGGGAGATATATGGATATGGAACATAATTCTAGTTTTTATACGATTCGCAATGAAGACGTATTAAAACTCCAGGAATCCATGATAGAAAAAACACAGGGTGGCATTTCCGGATTAAGACACGATAAAGAAAACACCAGAAGACAAACAGAAATAAATGAATGGTATTATAATGATAAACTTGAGACTGTATTTTTCTTACAATTATTTTTTATCGTGATGCTTGCTATGACAATTGTTATATTTTTATTTAAGAATGGCTTAATTTCTACACCATTTGCCACTTTGGTAACTGTTTTATTAATGGCCGGTGTAACACTTGTCGGTTTATATAGAAACAGATACACAAATGTCGATCGCGACGGGCGCTTTTGGAGTAAACGGGTATTTTATAAACCTCCCAAGAATCCTTCTAAAGAGGCATGCCCGTGTGCTACTCTTGACACAAGCCCTAGTGCGTTTGGCGTGGCTATAAGTGATGCGCAAAAATGCGCCGAAAAGGGACTCAAACGGTTGGAAGGAGTTGGCGAAGGGGTTGGAACCATTATGTCTCCATATGGAGATATAGTTATGGGTATGGGTGGCGGACTTGTAGGTTCGGTTGTTGGTGGTGTTTCACAAATAGGTTCTCAGGTATTTTCTGATACCAAAAAGGGTGTTTCCAATCTGTCCGACATAGGTAATCGTTATCAACAACAAGTTGAGGCGGATGCAAAAGCATATCTCACAGGCGTTGGACGGCCAAAACCATCAGCAAGAGGGTTTTCTACATGCCCATTCTAACTTACCAATCGGTATCTAGATTAGTTTCCTTTAAGGCAACTAAATTTGTACGACTTCTGCTATGAAAGTAGCGAAAGTTAAGCGCCCCTCTTTTTGGGTGACATTTAACTTCAGCACTAGAGTCAAGTAATGAAACGGGTACAACTTCTTATGACGAACATGTTTCATACTAATATGTCAATCTTATAATATTTTTGATTCAATAATATTATAATTTTTAACAAATAAAATACTGGTCAGTAAAAAAATTATAGACCCGTAAATACTTTTTAAGTTTCCGGTACTCCCTGAATATTAGTATATAGTATAATGATGTATCCGTCTATAATAGCACATACATTTAGTGGAGCGTTTTTGATTTTCGCGTTCATATATCTTATAATTAATTTTACAAAAATTCAAAATTTTGACATATATCGTATGTTAATTGTCATCCTATTATTCTCAATCGTACTAGGAATACATGGACTGTCGCATTTATTACTTGAAAAAGAATATAAATACACACCTTTAGATATATGGAAAATTCCTCAAGAAAACAAGGAAGGTATGGGATATCCAATTAGGAGACGTGGAGTATGTCCACACATGAGACGTGGAGAATGCCCGTACATGAGACGTGGAGAATGTCCATTTATGAAACAGATAAGCGAGTAGGAATACCGGTCAGTACCGAAGTTAATTGCTCCCCTCTTTTTGGGGGCAATTAACTTCGGTACTTTCATCGCAGAGGTCGTTCAAATTTAGTTGCCTTGTAGGGCAACTAAATTTGAAACTGACCGGTAAAAGAATGTAATCTTTGTCTAAGAATAGAGATAGAATGGGTGCAGGCGGGTCTCGTATTGACCCATTACAAGCACTACAAAATAGAATAATTCCACCTCCACCAGTCCCGGATCCACAAGCAGAAGCAGAGAAATTGCGTATAGAATTAAATATGGCAAAACAAGATGTAAAAATAAAACAAGTTCAATATGATAAATTGGTACCAAATGAGGCTATATCAAGAAAAACAGAAATGGCAAATAAAGAGATAAATAGTTATACTAAAGAAAAAAACAATCTGTTTAATAATGAATTAAAAGTATTTAATGTGATGTTGGATCAGGTAAATACATTGGCAAACAATGGTGTTATTAAAATAGCAAAAAAATACAAAGATGAACTTGAAAAAAGACAAATAATAATAAATAATCAAACTAAGGAAAAAAGAGAGACGGCCTTTACAAATAGACGAAGAATGTTAGACAGTGAACCACAAAAACCATTAACTACATTTTTCTCTTTTGAAAGTGCAGATGCGCAAGTATTATTGGCATTTTGGATATCATATATTTTAATTATCTGTACTATATGTTTTGTTATAGTGAGTAAATATGGCAAATATTTTGGCTCACCAAAAGCAATATTTATGACGGTATCCATTTTTATTGTTGTTATGGTTATTATAGCCCATACCATTATACAAGCAGTGGCTACACGACAATAATTTTAACTAAAACCTTGACCAAGAAAGTTGCCACTAATATCCTCACCGTCCAATACTGTTCGGATTCCTCTAAAAGTGCGACCACCGTCATATGTTGTGGCAATTTTAGAAATACGTTCTATAATCTCTGGCTTTTTGAGTTGTTTTCGTGCCGATTGACCAGAATACCAGTGTTTGTATTTTATCATAATTTCAGAAAGTGTGGCTTCGGAATCAGGTTCCTTGATAAGACATTCATTGGCAAAAGCAACAAATGAATCATTATCTGCCTTGAAGCGATTTACTGCTTCCATTACGCATTCTGGTGGCATAGTTAAGCCAGATACTAGATAACGGGTCTCCCAATAATGTAGCAGTAAACGGAGAAATGCAGCTCTCATATTATTTTGTTTGAACTTATCATCAATATTTGGGTCTTGTTCATACACATTTTTAGCGGGATTAATTTCTGCATGACCTTTGGGTTTAAAGGCGGATACAAATGGGATAACCTTCATTCTTCGCCAGGTTCCACCATCCATACTTTGTACAGGTGGTAAATCATTTGTAGAGAAGAAAATGCGACCCATAATTTTAAAGCGCTCTTGGTCGGCATATAGACCACGAGCCTCTACATTATCACCGCCTGTAAATTGTTTGATTCGTGCGGTATTTAGTTTCTCACCTTCATCAGGTTCCTGCATATAAATGAATCTTTTAGACTTTAGTGTAATAATATCCGGATTTGCAGCACTGGAATCAGGTCTCTTTTTAGTTAAGGCTGCAGTATTCAACGAAGTCTGATATTCACCAAACACACAACTCATAAGATTTAACAACTTTGATTTCCCATTACCACCACTACCTTGTAAAATATAGAAATTCTGCTCTTTATTCTCACCTTCAAGACATGCTGATAATAAAGTGAGAACCCATTCACGCAATTCTACTTCAGGAAATACTTTAGCAAAGAATTCAGCCAATTCTTTCTGTTCAGGGGTGTTAGGATCAAAAGGTGTAAGTTTGCCAGTTTTAGCATCATAATCTATATTTATAGGCTCCAATTCATTATCTTTTCCCATTACGAAAGAGATATAATCGTCTGGTCGTCCTTTTCGCACAAAGATAGATGGTCGTTCATTAAAACGGATTTCTCCACTCTCATAATGACGAAGTTCAATAACGCAATTTCCACAGGCGATTAGATCTTTGTGTTGATTTAGCATATCAACGAAATTATCGTTGTAAAACTTGTGAAAACATGCCTTGAGAACATTTTCTAGAAAAGGAGTTGATTCCAATAATGTTTGTGTTTTGGTAATTGTTTTTTGTTTTTCACGTAGACTATTTTGTTCATTTTCTACTTTTTTAAGATCCATTGTCCCCCCTTCACTACCCGCTGCACGTTCCAATCTACAAACTTCAAACTTTGTCTGCATATATAAACGAACTACATTAACAGTAAGTCTTCGCCATAGTTCATTGGGCGACTTGAGTTTTTTCCAATAATTGCCTACATACTGAAAGTATGTTTGATCTTTGCGACCCATTATAGTTGAGCAAAACACATGTTTGTATAAGCGTTTCATCAGGTCGGCAACCTTACCATGCGATCCATCCGGATTATTCGTCACCCAACCAATAGCCGATTTTTCTGTTATTTCTTTGTATCGTGCCGGACTATCTTCCTCTGCCCAAAAGTGCAGAGATCCGATACGAATTTTCTTACCATTTGTAGCATGAAATCCGCGCCATGTTTTTTGATAGTCTTCATCAGGTGTATGTTCATATCCTTCTGCCCGCCTACTAAAAGCAGCCCACTTTGAAATCATCTTATCATCCTGAGGAGTCTGAGCAGAGTTATTAATATTGTAAAGACAGAGTCCTAAATCAAGCCAAGGCCCATAGTCCTTGGCTCTCTTATTTGGATTTAGGCATTTATCCATAAGTTCCAAAGCCTGATCAATATCTTCATTGGAATAACCGGTTGTAATCTCACCCCAATCGTTATTATCTGCTTCCAAGCCAAAATTTTCCATATTTTCACCATCATCGCCATGTGGCTCTTCTATAATATTTGTGTGAACCATTTCTCCACCTACATTTGTTTGAGCAGTCCCCTTACCATATGCCCATTTTGAATAAAGAGATTCCCATGCAATATCCTGCTCTTCAAGCACTTTCACTGCATCTACAACCGTATGTCCAAGACGTATACTGAATAGTTTCATCAAATCTAGTTTGGACATACTGGAGTAGTCGCCTTCAACCAAAGAATCGCATATTATATTCCATCGTTCAACTTCCCCTTTATTTAACATATTAAGAGTAGTAGGAATTTCGTACATCGCGCTAATATCGTAACATGCCTGGTCTGGCTTAGACGCGCCATAGAGAAACCAACAATTTGTGTCAATGACACGCGCGTCATATACATCGGATTCTGGATTAATAAACCCAGTTTCGTCAAAAGTCCCCTGTACAAGGTGTTTTTGTATTATATAACCGCGAATAGTATATTGTATTTGCGGACTCAAAGTTATATCGGGACAAATGATATGTACTCCATCTTTATGAACCTTTATTCCATTTTTAATTGCGACTTCTGGTTCCGGTTTTAACATTACAAAGAATCGTAATTTGCGCCCGTTTAAAGAACTAAGGTCAAAGAATTTGTAAAGTGTTTGGGCATACATGCGGACGAAGTTTTGTAGCATTTGATCATCAAACCTGCGTATGCGTTGTCCACCTGCAGTATATCTAAAATCAAGATCGACAAGAATAGGGCCACCTTGGGTCAAATGCTTTTCTAAAATAGCACATGCCCCAGGTTCCTGGGCAAATACCGTGTCATGTACTAGACCCATAAATTTTTCATATTGATCTTCTGGTACATTATAATTGCCCAGTTCCTTTCCCATACCTTGAATATTGTGAGTTTTACTTCCCTTCTCTGCGCGATTTCTTTCTAGGTAATCGCGCAGAGCATCATATGGACGACGCTTAACTCTTTGAACGGAAGACATGTTTTCTTATTAAAACATAAATGATTATGAGCCAACTCAATTTTTTATTACACCGACCGAAAAGAAAAATGAGACAAAAACTTACACAGGTAATACATTACTATATAGTGTTCCATATCACCCTGAAACAAATGCGATAGAAGAATTCTTTAGTCAACTGAAGCATTATATCAAAAAGGAAAGTCCAAATACGTATGAAGATATAGATAAGGTAATCAAGACAATACTGAAAGATAAAATAACACCAAAACATTTGGAAAACTTCATAAAGCATAGTTATAAAATATACGATTGATAACTATAGTTTGTCTCATTTTTATTTTCGGTCGGTGTAATAATGCCCAAACAAATTTATATGTACCATGAAGTACCGAAGTTAATTGCTTGCCTCTTTTTGGGGGAGCAATTAAGTTTCGCTACTTTCATAGCAGAGTCGTTTAAATTTAGTTGTCCTTAAAGGTAACTAATTTTTATACTGACCGGTATGATTATTTAATTTCGTTAATACATCCACCTGCACTGGACAGCCTTGGATCGCGTAAAACTAAATCTTGTATAATATCTCCAAGGGTAGAAAATTTATACGTAACTATCATATTGAAAAAATCCATCCTCTCTTTGACGTTATCATACTCCGTCATCGATACTGCTAAATCAACAAAACGTTCGCGTTTTTTAATAAAATTACTACTGATTTCGTCATAAAATGGAACGGCGAAATCAGGAATATTTTTTAACATACCAATGACTGCCGTTTGTAAATTTGCGTGTAATATCATTCTATCGTATATTTTACTTTCTTCACTTTTTCCAAGATGTTCTTTACATGGCTCACGTGTCAGAGGCATTTCACATAACACTGCTGTTTGTATGCTTAATAAGCAACTACTTAAGGTTTGACAAGCAGACCATTTATCTCCAACGTGCCAAGTATTTAATAAAGATAAACAGACTTTGCCATCACGATACATGTTTGGATTAAATCTCGTAACACCATCTTGTACAAGCGTTTTTATTTCAAGTGGTTCAAATGGATAGTTATTGGGAAATTTAATTAAAAAAATATAAGCACCACCTTCATATGGAGTGTTATTTGGCCCAAATATTAATGCATGGCCTTTTGTAATATCAGACTCATCGGGATTATAATAAATACCTGCCGTTTTCATATCGTCAGATTGTGTACCAAGAATATCTGATTGTATTCGTGTTATTGTTTTACGAGACAATATCCTACTCATCTCCTATTTTCTAAATGTTGTACATGTTTAGGTAGTTCTCAATATCATTCATCACTTTTTTTGGAGAACAATTTAAAGGGTCAATATTTGGTTTTTTCAAAAATATATAAATGCCTTCATTAAAACTGATAACCGGGTGAAGCACATCGTGGGGAGTCCCATGTATAGAAATGCCATTAAGAATATTTACATTTTTTCCTTCGTACTCTAAAGTCATCCATTTTGTCACAAGTTTAAATAAATCGTCTGATAAATATTGTTGTAAAGGATAATAACAGTGAATGCCATATATATATTGAAAAATATCACGTCCATGTTTAAAACAAGAAAACCTTGATCCAAAATATGAACCTGCTTGAATTTGACTCATTTCGGCATTAGGATCTTGTTCACCGTTTGCTATACACGCAAATCCATAGTCAATTAATACTAAAATAGGGTTCGTAGAATTAGAATCACGTATTAGTATATTATTAATTTTAATATCACGATGATTCATTCGCAACGATTCTTGTAATATATCAAGTAAAGTGGCAATTTGTTTTAATAAGTTAAGAAATATTATGTCATTCTCTTTTTTGTTATTTGTGTGGAATTTTTGTGCTAAATATTTTTGTAAAGTCTCACCATGGATATATTCCATTACTATACACAATGAATGTACATCTTCAATTGTTGAATAGTGATCTTTCCTATGTGTAAATATTTCAAAAATTCTAGGAATAGATTTTTCAATCTTATGTTTTTTTGCCACCATATACGCAAGAGTTAATACAGTTGCTTCGTGAAGATGAGCGTTAAATTCTTCTAAGAGTGCTTTTTTTTGACTCTCCTTTGACAAGTGTCTTTCTGCATCTGATAAACAAAGTGGAGTTTCTTTAATAACAACTGTATCAAAATTTTGTATTTCAGATCTATCTAATGTTATTTTTCCATGTGATATATTTGAATATATTTTTCTTAAACAAGTATATATTTTACCATATGTACCTTCATCTATTTTTTTACCCCAAATATAAATGGGATATGTATCTTGTTCATCTGTATTTTTAATAGGTGATATAAAATATTCTATAATTAAATTTGTGTCAACGAGTTTTTTAGAAACTGTATGTATATTATTCCATATAGGTAAATTATTACTAATATCTGTTAAATCATCTGAAAATATGGTATTTTTAAACCCATACGGTCTAAGATCATATACCATGTCTATCTATTCTAAATAAAAAAAGTCAAGTTCTTTAAGTGAATATGAAATAACGCGCGTCGTCGTACACCATGAAGTACCAAAGTTAATTGATCACCCAAAAAGAGGGGAAGCAATTAACTTTCGCTACTTTCATAGCAGAGGTCGTTCAAAGTTAGTTGCCCTTAAATGGCAACTAACTTTGATACTGACCGGTATAGAAAATTCTTAAGATTATTGACTTTAATCAAAAATAATTATTAGTGTAAAATAATTATTATTTTACATTAAACAATTCTTAACCGTTTTAAATATAAATTTGAGAAGGCATATAAAAGATTCTCTATAATAAGAAAATAATGGGTGATTACGAAGAAACAGAAGATTTTGATTATGAACAAGAGCCTGTAGCCGAAGATGATTTTGAGGAGTCGGCAGAAGTACTTATAGATCCAAAAATAGGTGTAAAACCCTCTACGGAGACGCAGATTCTTTTATCTCATCATCCCGAAATTTGGGTAGATTATTCTGAAACTGTAAAAGAGAAGTTAGTAAAAGGGGACACCAAACAAGTTAGTTATCCATTTCTAACTCAATTTGAAAAAACTAAGGTACTAAGTTTTAGAGCATCGCAATTGGCACAGGGGTCTAAACCATATGTTGAAGTGCCAGATACGGTATCTGATTTATATATTATAGCAAAAATGGAATTAAAAATGAAAAAATTGCCATTTATTGTTAAGCGCCCTCTCCCGGATGGAAATTATGAATATTGGTCTTTACGTGATTTGATGGTATTTGATTAACGATAAATATTCACAACGCTACTTTTTTACAATAGGTTACTTTCATAGAAGAGTTCGTACAAATTTAGTTGCCTTTAAAGGTAACTAAATTTGATACTGGTTGGTAAATATCAATAAATACAAAATATGTATTGATATTTTATAAAATTAATTTATTGCTTATTAATTGTTGCGATAGCATGACCGCAATTATGAATACATGGGGAAACCTGTGGAACTACATTTTCATAAGGTATCATGCCTGGTTTTAAAGGCTCTCCCTGAGCGATATTTGGAACAAAAGAGAATCCGGCGCGCGGGGCTTCATATGCTAATGGATGGCTCCCCACAACAGGGTTTCCACCTGTTTGTATAAATGCAGGGCGCACTCCATGTAGGTTTATCTCTGGATTTCCGGCATCAACAAAAGCAGAGGGATTTGCGGGATTTATAGGCATTGCTCTATGACCTTCGCAAGGAATACTACTATAAGTGGGTACCATTATAGGACCGTCGCCACCTATACTTGTGGATGGCTCTATAGCATAACGCCCTCCGACTTTGCGCCCATATTTTCTTGATTTCTTTGATTTCTTTGATTTGTTTCGCAATGTGTACTTTCGCCTTGTTTGTTTATTTTTGTGCATCCCTCCATATTTTAATCCACAACCGCATCCTCCGTATTTTCGCCGGGAATTATTACCGCCAGCCATAGGTGTTTGTGCTAAATTTGGCCTAGGATTAGATTGAATAGAACCAATGGGAGCCATCGCTTTACAATTATTCATAGCCCGATATCCACCGGCCATAGGTGTTTGTGCTAAATCAGGATTAGGATTTGATGGAATAGCACCGGGTCTAACAGCATTATAACAATCATCCTTTGATATATATTCGGGGACGTAATATGCCTGTTGGCTCAATGGTGAACCAGTTGTAAATCCCCCACCTCTCTTTTTCATTTGTTTCATTTGTTTCATTTGTTTCATTTTTTTTGTATGAGATTTCATTCTATTATGGTATTACTTTTTAATAAACGCCGAAGCAGGGCTTATTTGTAAACGTACATCTACATCAACTATTTCCCATTTGTCAAATGAAGTATTCCATTCAACTTTAACATTTATTGTATCTTTACAGTGTGTACGCATAGCCAGAGAAATCGTCATTTTACGAATAAGCGCCGAACCCAAAGAACCTGTATCTGCATCATATAAAGTATATACATCTGGTCCCGCTTCTGGCACCTTCTTCGCAATAGCAATTAAGGAACCGTCAGTAGCACAAGGTAAAGAGGGAAAATAAGTATCAAGAATACCTTTTTGAATTACTGGCTCAGTAATAACTTCTGGAACAATTATGGGCTTGGTGTGTATTTGTTTAATAACGGGGGCTTTTTGAGGATAATTAGATAAAACCATTTTTTCATGTCGTTTATCACGCCATATTAATCTGCGCTTACCTGCATCTTCGGGTATAAATTCCCAAATATCACCAATATTTGATTTGAATAGAGATAAGTTTGCGGGTTTACGTGGTTTAATAATTAGACCCCGTTGTAGAGTTTCATCTTCACACCAGTCATTTTCTATCCATTCTTTTAATAACTGCCATCTTTTACTGAAACATTCTGTTTCCCATATATTAAGTCCTTGCCATATAAGAATATCTTCAAGTAACAGTGTAGAATCTGACACTACCAATGAAGCAGCAAATATTGAACCATTGTTATTATAAACAGATGGAGAATGACGCATACGCAAAATAGCAATTCTTGGAACCCGTTGTTTATCTTCAGGTAAATTTTTGTTTTTTTCAACATCTTCAACAAAAATAGCCACTTTTAAAGGACTATAAAAACATAAATAACCGGTTCGTGTGTTTCCCGGTCTTTTTGACACATACATGTGGGAATGTTTTAAAACCGATAATTTTTTACTATCTAACAAATTGCTAAAACGCCAATTGGATTGATAGCCAAAATTTAGAGCAGACATCCATCCGAAAAGTGAATGCTTTACGGATGGGTCACTGATAACCTCTACTTGAAATGCCCCGCCCCAATTCTGAATCTTTACGGGTTGTTGTACTTTTGTTAATTTACTCATACTATTTAATATATAAATGTCATCCCACTTTAAACCCTAATATGGTACCGGTCAATATCAAAATTAGTTAGTTTTAAAGGTACAATGAAGTACTGAAGTTAATTGCTCCCCAAAAAGAGGGTGGGCAATTAACTTCAGTACTTTTATAGCAGGGGTCGGTAACTAATTTTGATATTGACAGGTACCAATATTTTTAAATAGAAACCGATTTATTTATCTATAATTAATAGATAAATAATAGATAGATAATAGAAATGGAAAATAAATTTTCATTTAATACACAAGATTCCAATAATTTAAATTCTCAATGGAATTTAATTTTTGAATCTAATTATATTTCAATATATACACCATATTCTCAAGATTTTAATATAACATTGGAATATGATAATATTAATCAACTTGTTTTTTCAGAATGGACATATTTATGTTATAATGGCATAGAAAGATGTTGTAGTTATGAAACACACACATTTAATTTAACTATAACCACACAAGAAGATGATAGCGATATTATAGATAATAATTCGAAAACAGGATTATTAGAGTTAAAAACACAAACATCATTTTTAAGAGTTTCTATACCATATGATATAGGACGCGCGATTCAATCGTACGGTATAAATAATAAAAATATAAAGAAAGACAAAAATTGAGACGAACCTTTTTTTTGTGGTATTTTAAAAATGACTGATTTATATATATGTGTTCCCAACGATGAGTTTTATTATTTATATTGCGACCAGGCACTCAAATATAATGAACGTGATCCTAATGAGCGCGATTCTGGGTTTGATGTGTATTGTAGTGAAGATGTAAGTATTAACAAGGGTGATACGGTATTTCTAAAATTTGGCATAGTATCTTCTTGTGCAGTAAAGGAACAGGCTTCTGGTAACCTTGAACCAAGAGCCTTTTGGCTTATGCCAAGGTCAAGTATTAGTAAAACCCCCTTTATTTGCGCAAATTCAAAAGGACTGATTGATTCTGGATATAGAGGCCAACTTATGGGTGCAATTAAGATGATATTTGGGGATAATGTAGAACATATAAAAAATGGGACACGGCTATTCCAAATCGTTTCCGGATCAGCAAAACCGTGGCGAAAAATTATTGTAGTTCGAACACTAGATGAGTTTCCAAAGCCAAGTTCGGAACGCGGTACAGGTGGGTTTGGTTCAACTGGCAGATGATTCAAATGTTACATTATCGGTCAGTAACAAATAATAATTTTCTTTAATATATATATATATATATATATATATGAAGTTGTTAATTAATAAAACAGATTATACCGAAACAATCAATCTTGCCACTAAATTACAAGGAGAATATAGTAAATCGGTTATATTTCATTGTTATTGGCGTGGTACTTTGAATGAAAAACATTTATATTCTATACTATCTTGCTATTATTTTAATGTGTATAAAAATAAACATAAAATTATATTATGGTTAGAAAATAATACAGCTAATGAATATAATAGTGAAATATCTAAATACGCAGAAATTAAAGATTTTTCATATAGTGACGAAAAAACCAATACGGGTTTTCTTGAAAACTACGAATATAATAGCAAAGCCGATACACATCATTCTAATTTCGTAAGGATTTTATTACTTTATAATTATGGCGGTATTTGGTTTGATTTAGATTGTTTTATATTACGAAATTTTGACCCTATATTTTCTAACTTTGAAAATGAAATATGTCTATATCAATGGGAAAATCAGAAACATCCAAATAACGCAATTTTTATATCACTATACCCAAAATCTGAAAAAATGAAAAAAAATATTGAATTTATAGTTAAACGTAATCGTGGATGGGGGTTTCGACAAGCATTGCTTACATATGATTTACCGTTAGATATGCTTGTTTTACCGTGTAGTTGGTTTGATGGCGACTGGATAATAAACCCATACAACATTCGCACTGATAATTTTTTTAAAAATACAGACAAACAATATAATTTTGATAATTTTTTCAAAGGTGGTTTTTGTTATCATTGGCATAATAAATGGGACAACGAAATACACCATAATAGTATTATTATACAATTAGTTAAAATAATTCAGAATAACTTGTAAAAAAGCGACTAGATGCGAATCAACCGCAAATGCAAAACCTAACACAGACCCTACAGTAAAGCCTGTGTGTAGCGTTATGCATGGCTCCGTTATTAGTAGGCATAACACCATTCTGGACCCAGACGGGTGGTACCACATGGAACTTCCATTCGCTTTGACAAACGAAAATAAATCAGTTTTTGTAAAACGACGACGACTAAAAAGAAAACAAATAAAACAATTTTTAGTCCTTAATCTCAAGCCAGCAGGTATCAGGATATTCTTTGTTAATATACGTAAGCCAAGCATTAGCCAAGTGGCTTGATAAGCCATAATTTTAACAATAATTCGTACGAATTATTGTTAAAATTATGGCTATTTTGAATGAAGCACCGGTAACCCATCTGCTCATTTAAAATGAGTACGGGCCTAAATAAATAATTTTATTGTAACAGAGTACCTTCTTTCCACGCCCGTACAACATTTCCGCGCAAAGGGGCATCGGTATTTGCTACTTTATTCTCAATGTCTGAATAACTTTCCCTTTGGAATGCTAATGTTGGCAAAGTAATATACCATTTGTCCTTCGCCATTAATACATTCCACGCATTATCTAAGAAATACTGTTTAAAATTAGAAGGGGTTTTCATTAACATTTGTATAGCCATATTAATTTCGTTGTACATTTTAGGCACATAATTTCCACGAACAATATACGCATGAGCACAAGATGTATTTTTAGTACGCCACAAAGTTTTGTAATCTGTTTTTATAGGCCCGTTTGTATCACGAACGAAACCTCCCAAAAAAATCACATCCCATTTAGAATTTGTATCATCGTCTCCAGAAGATTCAATAAATGAACTTACTTCATTAATGCCATTATTCCAGCGTTCTACATTTTTGTCTTCAAATCCAGCATCATCTTCCAATATTAAAGTTCTTTTCCAACCATGTTCAATGATAAATTCAAGCGCCGCTTTATGAGATAAAGCACATCCAAGCGCCCCCCAACTTCTTTTTACTGCGCTTAATCTATGAATTTTATGTTCAGGAAATCCGATTCTGCGTATTTCATTTAATATTTCTTCATTTCTATCTTTACGCGAATCAAGATTTATATAAATAATAGAATCAACTGGAAAAGGCTCTTTCTTTGGATTAGTAACTGAAGTAATATCTTCAAAGCCTTCTTTGAATATATTTATATTATTGTATATTATATATGTTGAAATCAATGAAAAAATTATAACAATCATTATAGATACACATAAATAATCGTTTTTATTCATTAAAACAATACCCCCCTATATTATAAAGAAGAAAACATTGTACCAGTATCAGAACTATCATAAGCATTAATACCTTTCATAAACTCCCCTCCATTTTGAGCCATTTCACCATAGAAATCGTTGTCATTAGTACTAGATTTGTTATTTAATGTACCGGAAGCCATTTCATTTTCTAAACTAAAATCATCATTTATTGCTTTTACCATGGATTCAGGATGCCTTAAATTTGAACCAAAATTTGCAGTATCTTCACCCTTATCATAAATATCATTCGATGATGGGGCTTCGATTGTGGTATCAACTTTTTGTTGAAGAGGTTCAGGAGCAATTATTTCTTCGGTTGTTTGTCCAGGAATTTGTGGCATTTTAATATCTGTCTGTATTGGTTCTTTGAGTTTATAATAATTATCATTTGTCTGAGAAACTACTTGTTCGCTAGATGTATTCTCTAAGGAATTCTCTAAAGAGGACTTGTACGGAATATCATACATAGGCTCTTCCGCCTTGGTTGAATTATTTGATTTTGATATAACTTTGTATATAGAAAACAGGAAGTAAATTAAGACAGCACTTGTGATTATTAATAATGCAACAACTAACATTATTCTAACATCAAATAAGAAATCGTGAAAACTGAAAACGCAGTTTTTGTCGGGAATGAATATATTGATTATTTATATCTTTTATCAATTAATTTTAATAAAATGATAAAAATGTTTTAAAAATAAGGGTTTTTATGAGTTTTAAAAAAATATCAAAAATTTTTGAATATGATATAAAAGATAAAATCCGGGAAAAGCACTGTATAAGAATTATTTTATGACTTTAAAAATAAGAAAAAAAAAATTTTAAATGTGGAAAATACCGCAAGTTTAATTATATACGTATATTAAAAATGTTTTCTGATTGTTTTAAACGTTTGGCTTCCAAAAGATGTGAATTAATAGAAAATAAAGAGGAAACAAAACAAAATGTTATTGCCACTGTCGCAAATGATAAATTAACAATTGACATTCCTCAAACAAAGAAATTAATAAATCCATTTATTGTCTATCCCGAACTTCCAGATTCGGAATCAACATCACCAGTATCACTTAAATCTGTAGATGTGTCTCCTTTAAAAATATCTGAAGAGGAACATAATACCGGAACCATTCATGAACCAGTATCAGTTCAAAAATTAGTAGAACCAACTCAGGAATTGGTAGAACCAACTCAGGAATTGGTAGAACCAACTCAGGATTTGGTAGAACCAACTCAGGATTTGGTAGAACCAACTCAG
>Ga0209617_10000185_pt1 | contig 25657 bp, 27 predicted proteins | sample LakEriepJuly2011_2_FD_187459 | JGI IMG/M metagenome (GOLD analysis project Ga0209617, IMG submission 187459) | Freshwater microbial communities from dead zone in Lake Erie, Canada - CCB epilimnion July 2011 (SPAdes) (version 2) | ecosystem: Environmental > Aquatic > Freshwater > Lentic >...
GGCAAACGAAACGTGGAAAACGCAAACAGGTTTTCACCGGCATGTTGCTCCTCTGTTTGACGGTCGTTCGGCTGCTCCTTCAGTCCGTGATAGAGTCGTTCATGTAGATCAATGACCGCTTTCAGCTGCGATTTCATGGTGCTGCTTCGTCAACATCGCCTAAGGTTGGTACTGCGACAATTATTTGTCGTAACCCAGTACTTTGCGAATGCGCTCGAATTCGAATGCGGTGTTTTTGATTTCCATCAAATCGTTCATATCCATGCTACCCAGGTGAGCTTTCTCGGTCTCGTATTGGAATGACTTTCTCAGGGTAAAATGCTTCTCGAGATACTTGGCACCGTGCGCAGCAGCAAACAAAGCGCCGGCGTTACCTAACGTGTGGTCGCTGATACCGTGAAAGATAGAATTGTCAAAGTTGGGCATCGAGAATTCATCCACACGTGTCGGATATTTCACTACACAATAGAGATAAATCGCGTGTGCGTGCTTTTCGATTTCATCGGGATTGCTATCGGATGGGATGCTAACAAACGTCGGCTTATTGTGGCTCATGATGGCCGCTGTTAGCTCCGGAAATTCCTTGTGCATGCGCGCAGCTACCTTGAGATAGGGAAGGTCCAATTCAAGGCACCAATCCAGGCGATCCATCGTGAATGGAGTAGCAAAAAGGGGAATACCAATGGTTCCCGCATAATCCCTCAATCGCTTGAGACCGTCTTTGCTCAATTCGAGATAAGCGCGCTCTGTCCCGAATTGCGTGCCGGTGTAAAGTTGAACTTTAATAGCATCGGCTCCGGCCATTTTGCTTTGAAGAATCATTTGTTCTGCAACAGCAAGGCTACCGCCATGTTGAGGGAAAATTTCGGAGATAACAAACATCGTAGTTGTGATTAATTGAAGTCGGCCAAAAGTAATCCATTTTGAGGGATTTGACCGAATGTCAAAAGCTCACCTATCGCATGCCCTCAAAACGCTATCTTTGCGCGGCAATCTGAACCTTATTCACCATGTCAAACGATATCAAGATTAAAACACTGGCCTCTGAGAAGGAGTTAACAGGACGGGCCCACGCGGCAGCTGCGATGCGCAATTGTCCCATTCCCGACAATGAAATTTTGGCCAACGCCGGTTTGTTTTTGAAGCGTCAGGAGCTTACCAAGCATCTGTTCTTTGCAGAGTTGTATCAAAAGCACGTTTTACCGGTGCATGGTGTGATGATGGAGTTTGGCGTGCGTTGGGGACAGAATCTGGTTACACTGAGCAACCTGCGCGGATTGCTGGAGCCATTCAACCATAATCGTAAACTCATCGGATTTGATACGTTTGAGGGCTTCCCGGTGCTTTCCGGTAAGGACGGCGGTCATGAAATCATCGCTAGCGGCTCATTGTCGGTGACCTCTGGTTATGAAAACTACTTGCAGGATCTGCTCGATTTTCATGAAGGAGAGAGTCCACTTAATCACATCAAGAAAACATCCCTCCGTAAGGGAAATGCAATCGTTGAACTGGAGCGTTATCTCAACGAACATCCGGAAACTATCATCGCGTTCGCGTGGTTTGATATGACGTTGTATGAGCCAACTTATAAGTGTCTGGAGCTGATTAAGCCATACATCACCAAGGGAACAGTGATTGGTTTTGACGAGCTCAACGACAAGGAGTTTCCGGGTGAAACTGTTGCCGTTCGTGAAGCACTTGGCTTGAGCAATGTTCGCATTGAGCGCAACAAATTCAGCGGTGCTCAGTCATACGTTATTGTCGAATAATAATCCCTCACGAAATCGCTTGGAGATCGTCTAGCGTGTGAACGTCAATGTTCGGCGCTATCACGAATCCACAGTGCGCGCTCAGGAATTCGTTGAACAGCGCGTGATAACGAACCAGTCGAAATGCTGCATTTTGAACGCCGTTTTCATCGGCGCTCATCACTTCCCACAGGTTGTTTTTCACCATAAAAGCATGCGCGTTCGTCAGCTGATCCGCTGAGATTTGCGGCGAATTAGCCTGAGCGATGATGACAATGTCATCACGATCTAAGTGGCCAATTTTTTCGTCTTGAACCGCTTGTCGGATAGCGATAATTTTCGGCGTCTTGTCATCGGCCAGCGCTGCCGGTCTTAGCAGCGTTTGCGCACCGTGTGTTGAGGAAACATGGAGTATTTCTTCGTCGTCGCTGCTTACGAAAATGCCGTCAATGAACGGACATTCTTGGCATGCATCGATGGTATACGCAATCAATGGTTTGCCATTGAAAGGATAGATGTTCTTTTTGGGAAGTCGCTTGGATCCGCCTCTGGCCGGGATAATTACGATGGTTCTCATAGGTGATTGAGTATATCGTTTTTGATGATTTCTGCACCGTTCGTAGCAATCTCGTGCTCATTCATCATGTGCTTAATCATGTTGTATTCGTGTTTCAAAAATGCCGGCAGGTAATGAGCAAGGCCCGACTCAAAGGTGTGCATCGAAATGAACGATCCTAGGTGTTGTTTTTTCAGCAAAACAATGTTTTCATTCATTTCAGGATTCATGGCTTCGCCCAGTAAAAGCATGGGAGTGCGCAAGCCAATGCACTCAGAGATTGTGTTAAATCCGGCCCTTCCGATAACGAGGTTCATATCGGCCACATAATCAACCATCAGCGCGTTTTGCGGAATAAAGCGCACGTTCGCCTGATCAGTTTCAAACTTATCGGAAACGAAAAAAAGGTAATCGTCCAAATGAGCGACACTAAGCAATGCTTTTCGAATGCTGTCACTGAGAATACCTGCGCCACTATCCATAATCAACACTTTGAACTTCGTTGATTCACCCACTTCCTTGTGATCGATTTTTCCATGAAGAATGAGCGGAACTTCAAGTGCCTTCCCGCGGTAGTGATGAATGATTTCCTCCGGAGTAAAGGGAGGGAAGTACAATCGCGTAGCCATGTCGGCCATAGTCATGAAGTGGCGAATCACATCGGTATGAACCGGCGGCGGATAGAGCTTGCTGAAAAACCAATCCCAGGTGAAGTGCGCAACACCGAATGATTTTTTGCCCATGCGCTGCCCGACGGCGAAAGCCTCGTAAACAAAGTCGCTGAGAATGGCGTCATACTGAAAATCGGAGCATTCCTGATCGATGTATGCTCTCGACCCTGCAATGTAGTTTTCGTAACGGTCAGCTATCTTTTGTAGATCAGGTGAGCCATTTGTCTGCTTATCCCATTGGATATTGTTGAACCGCTTAATCAGATGAGCTCCCGGAAAATACTGACCTGCAGTATCGATGTGTGTTTGTGTTTGCAAGGTCAACTCCAGTGATGGAATGGAATCCCTTAAAACCTCAACGATCGCTCGCTGGCGAACAATATGGCCGAAGCCTTCATCGGAGAGGTATACTTTAAAGTGCATGGTGAGCGGTCGACAAAGTTAGCGTTTTATGTGCGGCGCGCACTAGCTTCTTTCATTCATCCCTTGCCATGCTTCAAGGCCTCCGTGCAGATGAGCGAGCTGAAGATCCGGCCTCTCGCGAACCAACGCAAACGCCGCCATGTAGGATAGCGTGCCTTTGTTGCAGTAGAGGACATAGGATATGTCAGCGCTCAGTTGGTGTGCCCATTCTTTTAGATCGCCGGCCGGCAAACAGGTTCCACCAATATGGAAGTCTTCATGTTCGAAGGATTCTCTCACATCGATGAGTTGCGGCGGGGCAGCTTGTTGCAGCAGCTTCTCTAATTCATCTTTGCGCAAAGCCGTCACTTTGGGAGGTGGCGCACCTGTTTCCATTTGTTTTTGAATCGTTGCAACGTATGTTTTGAAATCGCTGCCATCAAAGCGAATGATTCTCCCGTCGGCTTCGGATGTTCCGAGTACCAGAAAATCCAGAATGCATTGAGCCATCATGCTGCCGATGATACCGACCATTGGCCCTGAAACGCCCTCCGTTTCGCAGGTTCCGACCCGCCCCGATTCCGGCGGAATTGGATAGGCATCGCGGTAGCTAACTCCGCTATTGCCATGAAATAAGGCCAGCTGACCTTCGCGCAGATGAGCAGCGCCAACCACTAGGGGTATGTTCATCGGCGAGAGCATGTCGGCTAGTGTATAGCGCGTTTCGAAATTATCGGTGCAATCAGCCACGAGATCCACTCCGGCCAGCATCTCCGCTAGATTAAGCGCATCAACTCGGGTCATGAGCGTGGTCATGCGTATTTCGGGGTGCAGCATGCGCAGTTTTTCAGCGGCCACCTCAACTTTCGGTTTGCCGCAATCATTGATTCCGAAGAGCACTTGGCGGTGAAGATTGGAAGTTTCAACCGTATCGAAATCAACCAGGGTAAGCGCGCCAACACCGGCGGCTGCCAGGTACAGTGCGACGGGATTTCCAAGGCCACCCAATCCGATGATCAGCACGTGTGCGCCCTTCAGTTTGAGCTGTCCGGCCTCCCCAAAACCGGGTAGGTTTAGTTGGCGTTGGAATTTAATTCTCTCGTTGTCAGACAGCTGCATGGGTAATGGGGTGACGAATGCGTAGGCAAATTAACGGTGAATTGAAAAAAGCAAGGTTGTGCCGGTTGTGAACCCTGGCTCAGTCTTGAGATAAAAAGCTTAAGCATTGAAAATCAAACCAATAAAACAGCCTTACGGCGACTCAAAAAAAAACTTGGCATTCGCACAAAAAAACATACTTTTGAACCCGTTTTAAAACCAATTAATACCTATTTAAAATGTCAGACGTAGCAAAGAAAGTGACCGCCATCATCGTTGACAAACTCGGCGTTGAGGAAGCAGAAGTAACTCGCGAAGCGAGCTTCACTAACGATCTCGGTGCGGACTCTTTGGATACCGTGGAACTTATCATGGAATTCGAAAAGGAATTTAACATCGCAATTCCGGATGATGTCGCTGAAAAGATCGCCACGGTTGGTCAAGCAATCGACCACATCGAACAAAACGCGAAGTAGTTCTCATTCAAATATTGAATGTTATGCAGCTCAAGAGGGTAGTCATTACAGGTCTTGGAGCGCTCACGCCCCTAGGCAATAATCTCAACGATTATTGGCAGGGGCTTATTAATGGGGTAAGCGGGGCAAACCTGATTACCCGATTTGACGCATCCAAATTCAAGACACGCTTTGCGTGTGAACTGAAAAACTTCAACGTCGAAGATCACATCGACAAGAAGGAGGCTCGCCGCATGGATCCCTACACGCATTACGCCTTAGTTGTAGTGAAGGAAGCCATCCTCGACGCAGGAATGGATCTGGAGAAGATCAACAAAGACCGCGTGGGTGTTATTTGGGGTTCCGGTATCGGCGGACTGCTCACTTTTCAGGAGGAGTGTGTTGCTTACGCCAAGGGCGATGGTACACCTCGTTTCAATCCCTTTTTTATTCCGAAAATGATTGCGGATATTGCCTCAGGCCATATCTCCATCAATTACGGCTTCCGCGGGCCTAATTACACCACCACTTCCGCTTGTGCTTCATCCAACAATGCGATGATTGATGCATTCAACTATATCCGTTTGGGTAAGTCGGACATCATCGTCTCGGGTGGATCGGAAGCGGCAGTTACCGAGGCGGGTGTAGGCGGTTTCAACGCTTGCAAGGCCCTTTCGGAAAACAACGAAAATTATCAAACAGCTTCTCGTCCGTTTGACCTCACACGCGATGGGTTCGTGCTGGGTGAGGGCGCCGGATGTTTGATTCTGGAAGAATATGAGCATGCCAAGGCACGCGGAGCAAAGATTTATTGCGAAGTACTCGGAGGCGGTTTGAGTGCAGATGCGTATCACATTACGGCACCGCATCCGGAAGGACTCGGAGCAAAGTTGGTGATGCGTCACGCACTGGAAGACGCAGGTTTGAGCGTGGAAGATATCGACTACATCAACGTACATGGTACATCTACGCCACTGGGCGATGTTCAAGAATCCAAAGCGATTCAGGATGTCTTCGGTGAACATGCTTATAAGGTGAATATTTCGAGCACAAAATCCATGACAGGCCATCTGTTAGGTGCCGCCGGAGCCATCGAAGCAATCGCTACGATTATGGCAATTAAGCATGGAATTATTCCACCAACAATCAACTTCGCTACACCGGATCCTGAATTGGATGCGAAATTGAATTTCACATTCAACAAGGCTCAGCACAGAACCGTGAATGCAGCCATGAGCAACACGTTTGGTTTTGGAGGTCACAATACCTCTGCGATTTTCAGAAAGTTGGAATGAGTTGGTTAAGTTCGCTTTTCAAGCGCAAAGAGGTCAATAAAGAAATACAGGCCTTCGTTAAGAAGGCCTTTGGCTTTTCTCCTACAGATACTTCGGTATTCGAACAGGCATTTCGTCACAGTTCGGCGGCCACGAAAATTCGTCCGGGTTTAAAAAACAGCAACGAACGTCTGGAGTTTTTGGGCGATGCCATTATCGATGCGGTGGTGGCTCACTACCTCTACACAAAGTATCCTATGCTTCCCGAGGGCGAGTTGACCAAAATGAAAAGCAAGGTTGTTCGCCGTGAAAACCTCAATATGATTGGGTACACTTTACGTATACACGAAGTGTTGCATTTGAATCTCGGGCGTCAGGATATGCACGACTCCATTGTGGGAAACGCATTGGAAGCCCTTGTTGGAGCATTGTATCTCGATCGTGGTTTTGAAGCCACGCGCGATATTGTCTTGAAGTTACTCAAACAACATGGACTTGATACACGCGTGCACGATGATCTTGACTACAAGAGCAAATTGCACGAATGGTGTCAGAAAAACAAGCGCACACTGAGTTTCAAGGTAATCGGTCACCGCAATGAGGGTGGGTCGAGTTACTACAAGATTGCAGTCATGATTGATGATCAAGAGTACGGCACCGGTGATGGAGGAGCCAAAAAGTCGGCAGAGCAGAAAGCAGCAAAGCGCGCCTGCGAGAAAGTTTTTGAAGCGAAGTAGAGGCTTTCCGATGGCGCATACGCATTAACTTGCGCACTCAATCCATTAGCATGTACACACATTTTAAAGAATACCTTGAGGCCGAGTTGCGCGCCATTGAAGAAGCCGGTTTATATAAGCGCGAGCGCATTATCACAACTCCCCAGGGAGCCGTTATCAAAACAACGGAAGGAAAAGAGGTCCTTAATTTCTGTGCAAATAACTACCTGGGTTTGTCCTCACACCCGATGGTGCTTGAAGCTTCAAAGCGGGCCATCGACACCCATGGCTTCGGCATGAGCAGCGTGCGCTTCATCTGCGGAACGCAGGATATTCACAAAGAACTTGAACACAAGATTGCTGAGTTCCTTCATACGGAAGATACCATTTTGTATGCTGCCGCATTCGATGCGAATGGTGGTGTTTTTGAACCATTACTCGGAGAGCAAGACGCCATCATCAGTGATGCGTTGAATCATGCTTCGATTATCGACGGCGTGCGTTTGTGCAAGGCGATGCGCTATCGCTACGCCAATAACGACATGGCGGATCTCGAAAAACAATTGCAAGCGGCTGTTGCTGCCGGGGCACGTTTCAAACTGATCGTGACCGATGGCGTATTCTCCATGGATGGCTATGTTGCGCAATTGGATAAAATTTGCGACCTCGCTGATCAGTATGATGCCATGGTCATGGTGGATGAATGTCATGCAACCGGATTTATCGGCAAAACAGGTCGTGGTACCATTGAATTGAAGAATGTACTGGGTCGTGTAGATATCATCACAGGCACATTAGGTAAGGCATTGGGCGGTGCCATGGGTGGATTCACCTCAGGCCGCAAGGAAATTATAGAACTCTTGCGTCAGCGTTCGCGTCCTTATCTGTTCTCAAATTCACTGGCACCGAGTATCGTGGGAGCGAGCATAGCCGTGTTTGATGTGCTGAGCAAAACAACAGAGCTCCGCGACAAACTAGAAAACAATATCCGTCGCTTTAAGGATGGAATTAAAGCTGCGGGATTTGACATCAAGGACGGTGATTCGGCTATTGTACCGGTCATGCTCTACGACGCTAAATTGTCACAAGTCTTCGCCGATAAACTCCTGGAGGAGGGAATCTATGTTATCGGATTTTTCTTCCCGGTAGTTCCTAAAGATCAGGCGCGTATCCGTGTGCAGCTGTCTGCGGCGCACGAACCTGAGCACATCGATAAAGCCATTGCGGCATTTACCAAAGTCGGCCGTGAGCTGGGTGTTGTAAAATAATCTGCCTACATGAGCGCAGCCGATCATCGACTTCAGAAGTCAGATGTTGTTCATATCGTTGGTCAAGGCCTGGCCGGCACAGTGCTAGCGCTGCATTTGATAGCGGAAGGTTACCTTGTGCACGTCCACGACGATGGGTATCTCACCTCGTCAAGTGTTGTAGCTGCAGGCATGTGGAATCCACTCTCCTTTGTCAATTTGAAGGTGGCTGCACGGTCCCCTGAAATGCTCGAATGCATGGGGCGTGTCTACCCCGAGTTCGAGCGAATGCTGGGAATTTCGTGTTACCACCCGATGCCGTTGGTACGCATTTTTCCGGATGCGGGGTCTGCAAATATTTGGGAGGAACGGGCAGAGTCGCCGGCATTACGCCCCTTCATGGATTTAGAGAGTGATTGCCAAATCAGCGAATCCTTTCATACACCGCACGGGTTTGGTCATGTTAGGCATTCCGGCTGGCTTGATTTGCGGTTGTTGTTGGATGCGGCAAAATCATTCATTGCAAAGCAGGGTCAGTATACGGAGCATAGCATCACACGCGAGGAAATAGGACGGTGGCTTGATCAGGGCGAATGGGTCATTCAATGCACGGGTTGGCGATTGCCGGGTGATGATTTCGGAGCTGATCTGCCATTGCTGCCGAACAAGGGACAAGTATACACGTTGCGCATTGATGGATTGGATGAATCATACATGACCAGTTTCGGACGATTCACGATTCCTTTGGGCAATGGTCGTTTCCGCGTTGGATCCACCTATGAGCATCTTCCAAAAGATGCATTACCGTCATCGGTTGCCGAAGAAATTTTAGTTGACGTAGGGGAAGTCTTGCGTCAGCCGTTTGAGGTTATCGATCATCAGGCCGGATTCCGACCAACAACATTAGACCGATTCCCGATTTTAGGGTTCCATCAGCGGCACAAAAGACTAGGTGTCTTCACAGGATTCGGTTCACGGGGTGTGATTATGGTTCCCTATTACATGCAGCAGTTGTTACAACACTGGATTGGGGGCGAGGAATTGCCCTTTGAATGTGACTGGAAGCGTTTTGAGGCTAGAAAGAAGGGTTAAGCCTTCGCACCTTTTTCGGCACCTGCAACGCCACCTTTCAAGGTAGCAATATCGCGGTCAATGAAGTAGAGTGCACCCTTGTCGTTACCAATCAAATTGAGTTGATCGATGATGTGGTGTGCAAGCGTTTCTTCTTCGATTTGTTCGCTTACGTACCACTGCATGAAGTTGTGAGTCGTGTAATCTTTTTCTTTCAAACAAACATCTACCACATTGTTGATTGCAGCCGTAACCTTGTTTTCATGGCTCAGCAGGAGTGCGAAAATGTTCTGCAGATTTTTGAACTCCTTTGCCGGCTCGCTAATCGCGGCTATAATAGCTTTGCCACCGCGATCGTTCACAAATCGGATGAGCTTCATCATGTGCATGCGCTCTTCGTCACTGTGTGCATACAGAAACGCGCTGGTACCCGGATATCCATTGATTTCTGCCCAACAGGCCATGGCCAAATAGGCTTGTGAACTTTCGGCTTCGACTTTAATCTGATCGTTCAGTGCTTTTTCTACTTTTTTGTTGAGCATACCCTTGATTTTTAAGTTAAACAAATGTAGCGTGTAAAAAGTTGCGGGCCCGTTCATTCGCTTCTCGAAAAAAAGATAAAACCCGTGAATCCATCAACATGAGGTCGTTGATTATCGTCCGAAATCTGGCCGTATCAGTCTTCGCCTGAGAATAGCTTTGGAGGTTGATGTTCAGTTTGCGCCACATGCCAATTTTTCGTTTTGTACTGTTTGTATGGGCTTTGCTGTTTGCGATGAGCAGCAGCGCGCAGTCTATTCCGGACGACAATACGATGGCCATGATTCGCGCTAACTATTTGTATCAATTCGCCAGCAACAGTAATTGGCCATCGGAATGGAAGAAGGGTACTTTCAACGCGGCGATAGTTGGAAATCCTGAGGTTTTCGAGATCATGGTTTCCAAATATGCCGGTAAGCCAATCGGAAGTCAGGCGCTGAATGTAATCGGTGCCACGGAAATGGCGGTTACTCCCCAGGTGCATGTGCTGTTTATCGACCGATCGAAGAAAGCCGAACTAGCGAAGTACGTGAAGGAGTTTAAAGGGAAAAGCACCCTAATCGTGACGAATTGGGAAGGAGCGTTGGCTCAGGGAGCACACGTCAATTTTTTGTCGATCGACGGTTCTATACGATTTGAGTTGAACAAAACGGCGATGACTGAAGCGGTGATCACACCCGGAATAAAAATCTTACAATGGGCAATAGAATAAATTGGCAGACATACATCGGCATGGTGCTGTTGTGGTTTATTCAACTTGGAATGGCCGCTCAGGGTATGCCGTTGACGAACGAGGCGGCGAAGCTGTGTCAACAGAAATCGTATGCTGCTGCGCTGAAAAAGGCCGATGAGGCGATTCATTCGGATGCTGAATCACGCGATGCCTACACGTGGTATGTCCATGGTTTTGTCCACAAGGAAATCTACAAGGAAGAAGAGTTGGGTAATCGTCAAAGCACCCATCGATTGCAAGCTGAGGAATCGTTGCTGCACGCCATGAAGGCCGAAAATGGCGCTCGTCATGAAGAGATGATCAAGCTGGCATTGAAGTATCTGGCTTCAACCTATTACAACGATGCCTTGCAAAGCAGTCAGGTGATTTCAGGGAACGATGAATCAGTTCCCCGAAAATTATACGCCGATTTTGAGCGCTTGATGAATGTTGCAGTTCCGGGTACGGGTTTTTTGAGTTACCAAAAAGAATTAGAGAAATCATTGGGTCAGCATTACTTCGCCATGTGGCAGCGCGATACAGAAGTTGCCAAATGGCGTGAGCTTGCTACAAAGCGGTATGAGTCAATTATAGCCATGGACAACACCGACAGTGACGCGTATTACAATCTGGCGGTCATCGATTATAACCGTGCTGTTTTCATGTATCGAAAACTGGGTCCTGATACGGATATGTTCGATGCCATCACGTTACAGGAAGAGGCATCTGCATTGATTCGCACTCGGGCACTCGTAAACATGGAGAAAGCGTATGCTCTTGCCCCTGAGAAGGGTGAGGTTGTGCGTGGAATTATGATGATGCACCGCGCATTGGATCATGAAAAGGATGTAGCGTATTTCAAAGCGGAGATAGAACGACTCATCAGCGAAGGAAAAATTAAGGCTGACCAACATAAGTAGCATTGAAATTGCGATACCCCATAACAGCAAAGTTGACGCTAGGTTTTAGTGTCTTCGCCGTTGTGGTTATCGTCGCTTTTTACCACACTTGGGATACCTTGTCGAGAAGTCGCGAGATCAATCAGCGCATCAATACCATTTATGCGCCTTCTGTGAAGTTATTGGAGGAACTGGATAATCATCTGGTCAAGGCCCAGCAGTTAATGAATAAGTGGGTGAGTGTGCAGCAACTTGAAGGAGACCCGGAGCGCATTGAAGCTATGACCTTGTGCACGCAAATTATTCCGACACAACTCAATCGAATAGATACCCTATCGATGAACTGGAGTGAAGAGCATCGCGCCATGAAGCTTCAGCTCTTCAATCAAGTGAATCAATTATTGACCGCTTATGCGGACGTACGCGATCTATTACCGACCTTCAACAGTTACTTCACGCTGGAATATAGAATGGACGCGGAATTCTACTTCATGGAAGGAGAGAGTGTTCCGGGATCGTTGGATTTGGCGCGCCGGGAATTGGCTGTGCTCACCGGTGATCAGCGAATGATTATGTCAAGGGAAATCGAGCAGCTTAACGACTCGTTTCAGCAGCTAAGTACATTGCTGATTTACTTTATGTTCGCCGTTATTTTGGTGGGCGCTATTTCTGCGATACGCACTTCGCAATCCATTGTGCGTCCCGTCAATGCGCTGCGTTCGAAGTTAAACAATTTGGCTAAGGGCGTATATTCTGTTCACAGCACGCGCGTTGGCAACGACGAGATTGGTGATATGGCGCAGGCCGTCGAAAGACTTATCACCAATTTTGAGCGCACCAAAGAGTTTTCATTGAATGTCGGGGCAGGTAATTTTTCCATGCACTATGAGCCGCTTTCCGAGCATGATGAATTGGGTCAGGCGTTACTGCGAATGCGCGATGATTTAGCCTCGTACCGCCATGAAATGGAGTCGAAGGTTGCGCTGCAAACGAGCGAAATTAGAGATCAAAAGGAACGTGTGACGGAGCTGTATTCCGACTTGCAAGCAAGTATTGATTACGCCCAGCGATTGCAGGAAACCATTCTGCCCGGCACTGAAGCTATACGCGAAGTGTTTCCGGATCATTTTATCTTTTTCAGACCTAAGGCTACGGTCAGCGGCGATTTTTATTGGTTTGCTAATAAAGGAAAGAAGCGCATGGTTGCTGCCGCCGATTGTACCGGCCATGGAGTACCGGGAGCCTTCATGAGTTTGGTTGGTCACAACGCGTTGAATCAAGCTACAAAGGTGTACAACAAGCCTTCACAGGTGCTCAATGCGGTAAACAGACTTTCAGCACAGGCGCTTCGTGCACATGAGAATCATTTGGTGAAGGATGGTATGGACATCGCGTTGGTGAGTATCGATACGGAATCGATGGAGTTGGAATTCAGTGGCGCTCAAAATCCGGCGTATATCATGCGCAGCGGAGAGCTCATCGAGTTGGAAGGAGATGCGTTCAGCATTGGTTCCTATGTCAACGGTGAGCGCGAGTTTACCCATAAGAACTTCACATTACAATCAGGCGATTCTATCTATGTGTTCAGTGATGGCTACGCCGATCAATTCGGTGGACCGCAGGGAAAGAAGTTTATGCGCAAACAGTTCCGTCAGACGTTGGTTGAAATCGCTTCACTCGACATGGCGAGTCAGCGAGAAGAAATCACTCGCCGCTTCGATCAATGGAAGGGCGAAGGCGAACAACTCGATGATGTGCTCGTGATTGGTGTTCGTGTTTGAGCGCTAAACAAACTTGCGACTTACATCGACCAGAAATTTTCTCAGTAACGTTTTACGCCCGATTAAAACTTGAAACTTCATGTCACTGCGATTCGTCAGCGACACACTGCTCTTGATTTTTTTTCGTCCGATACGAACGGTTGTTTTTATGCAGTATCGACGCTCTTTTTCACCGAATGAACTTTTGAATTCGCGCAGGAAATAATCGTCGAACAGAAAAGTCTTTTCACCGCTGCCGTCAAGATTGAATACGGCACGCAGTTTTTTTCCTTGTTCCGTTTCCACCTCTTCATAACGTTCGCAGTGCAAAACAGTACGAAAAGCGCCGGTATCCACCTTGGCTTCTACATGACGTGTTTCCAAGTCGGGAAAGTCAACACGCACATGTCGGCCAATGACCTTGAGTTGATCCTTGGTTGTTTTCACACGACGAAGAATTAGTGTCCGCTCAAAAGTTTTTTGACCATTTCGGAGATCGCTTTTCCGTCGGCTTTACCGGCTAGGCTCTTGGAGGCTGCGCCCATGACTTTTCCAAGATCTCCGGGTCCTGCGGCACCAACCTGACTGATGATAGCGCGAATTTCCGCTTCCAGTTTTTCACCGGAGAGTTGCTCAGGAAGATACGCTGCAATCACATCGGCTTGTTTCTTTTCTTCCTCAATGAGATCCGGGCGACCTTGAGTTGAATAAATTTCGATCGACTCCATGCGTTGCTTGTAGAGCTTATTGAGGATGGCTATGCCACGTGCGTCATCGACTTCGCCGCCACTTCCTTCTTTGGTCATTTCTAAAAGGAGTTTGCTTTTGATGTCGCGAAGCGCCATGAGTTTGTCTTTTTCGCCGGCCTTCATGGCCTCTTTAATGTCGTTATTGATGCGTTCTGTGAGGTTCATATGTTGGAGATTGAGTCGGTCAAAAGTAATCAATTTTACATGCGAGGAATCAGTTTGAATGAGAGCAGGCGGTGACGAATATCAATGTATGGTGATGCGATGTCAGTCATCTTGCCTTAACGAAATTAACCCCATCCAGAACAATGGAAGCACAAGAATCACCGCTTGATCAGATCATCGCGCACACGGAGGATTATCTTAAAACGCGCCAGCAACTTACGCAACATGTCATAACAGAAAAGGTTGTGGTCCTAACCTCTACTATGGTCACGGCCTGTGTCTTGTTTGCCTTTTTTGCCATTGCGGCTCTTTTTGCCAGTCTTGGATTAGCAGGATGGATTTCGAGATCCATGGATGATCCGTTTGCGGGATATTGGGTGCTGGCTTCGGCCTATGCGCTCATAGGCTTGCTTTTCATCCTGTTGAGAAAGGTTCTTTTGAAGAAGCCATTGATGAATGCAATGGTGAGAAACATTTATAACGCAAAAAATCATGGCTGAAATTTCTAACATTCAAGAGTTACGCGCGGAGATTGCGCGCCTGAGAGTTGTTGCCAATGAGCAAGAAACTTTTATCCGAAGCGATGCTGCGGCTCTCCGTGAGCAATTGAAGCCCATGAATATCCTGATGAATACGATTACATCACTTACCGGTGTCCAAATGTCGAAATCTACATTCGTCAATAACGGTTTTGTTTTCGGGCTTTCGTTGATGCTGCAGCGCTTGCTGCTGAAAACCGAGAATCAGGTAGCGGAGCAAGTACATCGTTGGACGGAAGCATTGATTAGTAAAATCAATGACTTCATGAGTAAACACTCGGGAGGGTCGAAGTCGAAGGATTAGTTTTTTGCTTTTGGCTCACTGCCTGCAAGAAGAAGAGCGATGGGTTCCCACCCGGGGATACGATCGGCAATCAATTTCAGAATGCCGATGAACGGAATAAAGAGAATCATTCCGGAGGAGCCCCACAATACACCGCCCGCAAGAATCGCGACGATCGTCATAAGAGTATTCACATTGAGCTTGCTGCTCACGGCCCACGGAAAGATGACATTCGCTTCGAGGTATTGCACGAAGGTGAAAATGGCAACTACACCGAGCGGATAGTAAATCGAATCAAAGGTGATCCAGCTCACCATGATGGGCAATGTTGCGCCAATCATGATGCCCACGTAGGGGATGAATGTAAGGATGGCGGCAAGGCATCCAAACAAAATGGCGTGAGGAACGCCGAGCAACAGCAGACCTACACTGTTGAGAATTCCAACGCTCAAATAGACCACCAGCATTCCTTTGATGAATCGGTAGTAGGTCGTGATGGTCTCGCTGAGTATTGTGCGCAATTCAGGCAAGGGCAATTGAGGCATCCAGAGATGGAGCACTTGCATGAGACGTTTACGCTCGTAGAGCATTAAACCGGCCATGAGCGGTATGAGTACAAGCATGACTACGAGTATGGATAAATTACCGGCTGTGGTCTTCAATAGCGGAAGCACATTGTTGCCATAGTTTGATTGCAGGTCGCTCATCCAGCTTTGTTGCGAATCGAGGCTGATGTTGAGATTTTGCGTTAGCCAAAGCGAAATCGATTCGCGGGTTTGCACCAGTTTCACTTGTACTTGCGACCACTCTCCACCAAAGTTGAGAACTTGCGTAATCATAAACGCGAGCAACCCGCCACCTGCGACCACCAAGAGCAGAAGGCTGGTGGTAATAGCTGCTATACTGCTCATTCCCTTTTGCTCAAGCCATTTGCATACGGGGTAGAGAATGCAGGCGATGAGGAGTGAGTAGCTGAGCGGTATCAGTACATCCTTGCCGAAATAGAGCAGGAGAATGATGCTGAGAAAGCCGAGGAGGATGTTGGTGAGTGGGGATGTATTCATACGCGAGGAATCACTAGGCTTGTGAAAATTAGTGTTTAATGGAGAATTTTAATTTGAGTTATCTCATGTATGGAGAAAAAAAAAGCCACCGGAAAGGTGGCCTTTTTATAATTCTATAGAAAGCTTACATCATTCCGCCCATTCCGCCGCCCGGCATTGGAGGCATAGCAGGAGCATCTTCCTTGATATCGCTAATCACACACTCAGTGGTCAGCAACATACCGGCGATAGATGCCGCGTTTTCAAGAGCAACACGAACAACTTTAGTTGGGTCGATAACGCCCGCTTCAATGAGGTTTTCAAACACCTCTGTGCGCGCGTTGTATCCGAAATCATCCTTGCCTTCACGAACCTTGTTGACGATCACAGCTCCTTCGCCGCCGGCGTTGGCTACGATCTGACGCAATGGCTCTTCAATCGCACGAGAAATGATAGCGATACCGGTTTGCTCGTCGTCGTTGGCACCCTTCAATTTGTCAAGCGCCTTGCCTGAACGAATCAACGCAACGCCGCCACCGGGAACAATACCCTCTTCAACCGCAGCACGTGTAGCATGCAATGCATCGTCCACACGGTCTTTCTTCTCTTTCATTTCGACTTCAGTAGCAGCACCGATGTACAATACAGCAACACCGCCCGCGAGCTTCGCCAAACGCTCCTGCAACTTCTCGCGATCGTAATCCGATGTAGTCTTATCGATTTGCGCTTTGATTTCACCAATGCGCGCCTGAATGGCCTCTTTGCTGCCAACACCGTTTACAATGGTGGTGTTGTCTTTATCTACCGTGATTTTTTCAGCACGGCCCAAATCTTCAAGTGTAGCATTTTCCAGTTTCAGACCGGTTTCTTCGCTGATTACCTGACCACCGGTCAAAATCGCGATGTCTTGCAACATGGCCTTACGACGATCGCCAAAACCTGGTGCCTTCACCGCAGCCACTTTCAGGGCTCCACGAATCTTATTCACTACAAGCGTAGCTAGTGCTTCACCATCAACATCTTCTGCGATGATGAGCAATGGACGGCCCGTTTGTGCGGTCTTCTCAAGCACGGGAAGGAGTTCCTTCATCGTGCTTACTTTTTTATCATAGATCAAAATGAAAGCGTTTTCCAAATCAGCTTCCATGTTCTCTGCACTCGTCACGAAGTAAGGAGAGAGGTATCCGCGATCGAACTGCATACCTTCTACAGTCTTCACATCGGTTTCAGTGCCTTTTGCTTCTTCAACGGTGATAACACCTTCAGTGCCCACTTTCGCCATGGCGTCTGCGATCAGTGTTCCGATGGCTTCGTCATTGTTGGCCGAGATTGAACCGACCTGCTTGATCTTTTCATAGTCGTTACCAACGGTCTTCGAATTCTTTTTCAAGTCAGCAACAACGGCTTCCACCGCCTTATCGATTCCGCGCTTCAAGTCCATTGGATTTGCACCGCTGGCTACGTTTTTCAAACCGGCCGTTACGATTGCTTGCGCCAGAACGGTAGCGGTTGTTGTTCCATCACCGGCAATATCTGCGGTTTTGCTCGCCACTTCCTTGAGCATTTGAGCACCCATATTTTCAATGGCGTCTTTCAACTCAATTTCTTTGGCTACCGATACACCGTCTTTGGTGATGTGCGGTGCGCCGAATTTTTTATCAATAACCACATTGCGGCCTTTTGGACCGAGGGTTACTTTAACTGCATTGGCCAACGCATCTACTCCAGCTTTGAGCTTTTCACGTGCGTGGGTATTAAAAGTGATTTCTTTTGCCATGGTTGTTTTTCTTTAATCGGTTGTGATTAATACTTGGTTTAAACGATTGCGTAGATGTCTGATTCACGCATGATGAGGTACTCTTTGCCGTCTACGGTGATTTCTGTACCTGAATATTTTCCGTAAAGCACGGTGTCGCCTGATTTTACGGTCATGGGCTCATCCTTTTTGCCCGCGCCCACCGCTACTACTGTTCCGCGCTGTGGCTTTTCTTTCGCTGTGTCCGGAATGATGATGCCGCTGGCTGTAGTTGTTTCTGCAGCGCTGGGCTCAACGAGCACGCGGTCTGCAAGGGGTTTCACGTTGACTGACATGATGAAATGTATTTTATCGGTTAATTGAAATTGTTTGACGCGCCGCCTTAGTCACCTTTTGTGCCAAGGACGGATACTGAATATTTTGTCAGGTATAGACAAAAAAAATGTCAGTGATGTAAGACACACTGACATTTTCAATGAGATTCAAAAGGAATTACTGTCCTTCCGCCGGTGCTTGTTCAGCAGGCTGTTCTTGCGTTTGCTCAGTAGCCGCAGGCTCTGAACCGCCTTCGCTTATCGCAGAGCTGGTATACCAGCGGGCTGAAATCAGGCAAAGCACAAAGAGGGCAATACCCAAATACCATGTTGCTTTTTCAAGAAAGTCAGCTGTGCGTTGAACGCCGCCAACTTGTGTGGCACCCTGAAATCCTACAGCCAATCCGCCGCCTTTCGGGTTTTGAACCAATACTACAAGGGCGAGCAGAAGCGCAATGATCACAATGAGAATAACGATGAGCGATGCCATGAACTTATTTTTTAAATTGTTCTAAATTTTTTAATTGGGCTGCAAAGTAAACACTTTTTTCGGGATGTTGTTCCATCAATTTGCGGAAAGCTTTGCGTGCCTTGTCCAATTTACCCTGTTTGGCGAATAAAACGGCCATAGTCTCGGTTACGAAACTAAAGTCTTCTTCCAAACTGTCTTTGGCCAGGTTGCCGGGTTGATATTCCGCCGCTTTCCCCCGCGCAATATGAGGTTCCGTGCGAATGAAACGGTCGATGAGAGCACGCTGGTGATCTTTGGCTCCCGTAGTTTGAATCCGTTGAATGCCATGCGACAACGGCGTGGATTGAAATGCCGGCAAATCGTCATCTTCAGGGTTTGTCGACCCCTCGAATTCATCGGATGCTTCCGATTTCACCAATCCCGCGTTGAGCCGCTGTGCTCGACGGTAGATTAGGGCTGCATAACTGTTTTCATCTTCGGGAATCCATGCTTCTGATGTCGGTTCCGCTTCTTGCTGTGGTTCTTCCGTCTCCGGTTGAACCTCAAGTTCAATGCTCTTGCTGACGGCATCCACCAAAATCTGTGCATCCAGTGTTTCCAGCATCTCAACCCTGATGGTAACAGTTTCAGGTTCTTCAGCAAACTCCGGTTCAAGGGGCTTTTCGAGCACAACCATGGTCGGAGCCAATGGCTCAGCAGGCGCCTGCACGGGTGGTTCAGCGATTGGAACACGCGAAACCGGGGTGTCTTCCTGCTCAACAATAGCCGATGCCAGACTACCCAACACTTCGCTGTTTTTCGTAGAGGGCTCTACCCATGATAGGAGTTCAACCTCGCGCTCTTTCTTGAATCGTTGGTAAAGCGCTGTGCGATTGGAGGTATAAATAGCCGCGTTAGATAACTGATCGGTGAATCGGTGGTCTCCAAATTCGCGGTATGCCTGAGATAGTGCCACTTGCGCAGCCCCGAAAAAAGGATAGCGATCCACCGTTTCGCGGAGTTCACGCAGCTGATCCTCGGAAATTAATCCGGGTTGCTGAATGGCATTATGGAGCATATCCTTTCGCATAGTTACCAATTGCCGACGCTGGCGTTATAAATTTCTTGAGTCAGCTGTTCGTTGATTAGCGACCACAGACTTTCCTCAATGGTAAATAAGTCCTTATTGGCATCGAAGTCTGCAAACTTCGTAAATGTTTTTTCAAAACTAAGGGTGTTGTCAACTGTGTTCTCGTACTTCACCTTTACCGTAATCGTAAGTCGGTTGAGTGAAGCGGTTTCGGCTGCTCCCGATTGCACGGCGACAGGCGCAGTGCGGTAGTCGGTCACAATGCCTGAAAATTGAAGGTCACCGTTGGATTCAATGAGCTTCAAAGGGCTCTGTGCAAGGAGCAAGTCTTTTAAGGATTCGGTGAAACGTTGCGCATACAGCGGCGTTACCATGGCCGATTGTGGTTTGAAAAAATCTACCGAAAAGGTTTTCGCACCGCTAAACTGACCGCCGGTAAAGGAATAGATGCCGCATGCCGTCAGCATGGACAGACCAAGAAAGAGTCCGATGAAATGGGCGCGTCGAATCACTTGGTTAAATTGTATTCTTTGATTTTTCGGTAGAGTGTTCTTTCTGAAATACCCAGTTCTTCCGCAGCGTATTTGCGTTTATTGCGATGCTTCTTGAGTGCGCGTTCAATCAAATCACGCTCTGAATTTTGAAGCGAAAGCGTTTCTTCTACTTCGATAAGAGGACCGCCGCCGGCAGGTGTCACCGTGGTTTGCGGAAGCCTGAGCATACCTTGAGAAGGAGCTCCGTTGGGTTGAAGTGCGTTGGCATTTTCACCGGAGAAAACGCGCTGCACCAACTCGGCATTCCCTGCATCCTGCGCGAAATCCACACCAGACTGCATCATACCGCCAACGAGTTTTTTCAAATCATTGAGGTCGTTTTTCATGTCGAACAGGACCTTGTAAAGGATTTCCCGCTCGGAGAAGTTATTTGTGCCGGTGCCGTTGGACGAAACAATCATTCCGCGGTTGCCGAAATCTTCATGCGGTAGATAATAGCTGAGTGTTTCGGCGTTGATTAGCCTATTTTGCTCGAGCACATTGATCTGCTCGGTGATGTTTTTCAATTGACGGATATTGCCTGGCCATGAATAACTGATGAGCAATTCACGGGCGTCATCAGTGAGTTGAAGCACCGGCATTTTGTATTTCTCGGCAAAATCTGTCGTGAATTTGGCGAAGAGAAGGGCGATGTCCTCTTTGCGTTCGCGCAAGGGTGGCAGAAAAACCGGAACCTGATTCAAGCGGTAAAACAAGTCCTCTCTGAACTTGCCGCGCTGGATGGCCTCGCTGAAATCTACATTGGTAGCAGCCACCACGCGTACGTTCGTCTTTTGCACTTTGGATGAACCCACGCGGATGTATTCACCCGTTTCCAATACGCGCAGTAGCCTCACTTGTGTTTGCGGTGGAAGCTCGGCGACTTCATCCAAAAAAATGGTTCCGCCATTGGCCTCCTCGAAATAGCCTTTCCGCGCCTCGGTGGCGCCTGTGAAAGATCCTTTCTCGTGACCAAACAGTTCGCTGTCGATTGTGCCTTCGGGAATAGCGCCGCAGTTGACGGCGATGTAAGGCGCATGTTTGCGCGCACTGAAGGCGTGAATGATTTTCGGAATATTCTCCTTGCCCGTTCCGCTTTCGCCGTTGATTAGCACCGACATATTGGTGGCGGCTACTTGCACGGCGATGTCCAAGGCGCGGTTGAGCATCGGCGAATTACCGATGATTTCAAAGCGTTGTTTGACAGCCCTAATATCCATGAAGCCTACAAAGATTGCGCGTTTTCAATGGAGCGGGGATAGACTTTCGTCAGTTCGCCGATCAACGTCACCGAGGTGCAGTCGTGCGTCATCACATCAGCATAATCTCCCGGCGCGCAGTCCATGGCCTTGGGAAACACAATCACGATGTTCTGAGAATTTCTTCCCTGCAAATGTTCCTGAGATTTTTTACTAAAGCCTTCAACCAGGATGCGGTGCACACGGCCTACATGGCTGCGGGTACGTTCTGCTGCACCTTTCATTTGAAGCTCGATGACTTCCTGCAAACGACTGCCTTTGATTTCTTCGGGCACGTCGTCTTCGAATTTCCGTTCCGCAAGTGTTTTCGGGCGTTCAGAATATTTGAACATGAACGCCATTTCATATTTCACCTCAGCCATGAGTGAGATGGTATCGGCATGTTCTTCATCCGTTTCTCCGCAAAAGCCGGTGATAACGTCGGTGCTGATGGCGCAGTCAGGCATGATGCGACGGATGGAAGCAATGCGATCCAGGTACCATTCACGCGTATAACCGCGGTTCATGCGCTTGAGCACATCGCTGTTTCCACTTTGCACGGGTAAATGGATGTACTTGCAGATGTTTTCGTATTTGGCCATGATGTGCAGCACATCGTCCGTCATGTCTTTTGGATGCGACGTCGAATAGCGAATGCGCAAATCGGGATGAATGAGCGCTACCATTTCCAGGAGCTGAGCAAAGTTGACAGTAGGCTTGGAAGCATCCACTATTTCGCCTTTCGAATTGAAATTCCATTTGTAGGAATCCACATTCTGGCCTAGCAGCGTGACCTCGCGATAACCCTGATTGAAGAGGTCGCGTGCTTCTTGAACAATACTCTGTGGATCGCGGCTGCGCTCACGTCCGCGCGTAAAGGGCACTACACAGAATGAGCACATGTTGTCGCACCCACGCATGATGGAAATGAATGCCGTGATGCCATTACTATTGAGACGGACCGGGGTTATCTCGGCGTAAGTTTCTTCACGGCTGAGCAACACGTTCACCGCTTTCTGGCCCTCGTCGAGTTTGTCGATGAGGTTGGGCAGGTCGCGGTAGGCATCAGGCCCAACGACCATGTCGACCAATTTTTCTTCGTCGAGCAACTTCTCGCGCAGGCGTTCCGCCATGCAGCCCAGCACTCCGATTTGCATTTCGGGTTTGCGTTTTTTGACCGAACGCAGATAGTCCAGTCGGCCACGAATGCGTTGTTCGGCATTATCACGAATGGCGCAGGTGTTTAGAAGCACCAAGTCGGCTTCCTCGGGATCACGCGTGGTACTAAAACCTTCCTGAGCAAGGATGCTCGCGACGATTTCGCTGTCAGAGAAATTCATCTGACAGCCGTAGCTTTCCAATAGAAGTTTTCGTGGTTTTTTGGTTGAATTGACCTCTGCATCCAGCATGAGGTATTCGCCTTGGCGGTTTTCGTCGATGTTTTTTTCTTCCACAGTAGATGGCTGTTTTGAAAATCAGTATGTAAAAAGGAGCGCGAATATAGCGATTTCAGCGGGATTTGGTTCGATAGTTTTTTATAAGCATACATTTGCCTCTTTTAATTCGCTTCAGGCAGTGACTAAATTCGTCACAGCATCGGGCAGCTAACAATGGGAACGCATGAGTAAAAACCTGGTAATAGTGGAGTCTCCGGCCAAGGCCAAGACCATCGAAGGATATTTGGGGAAGGACTTTATTGTCAAGAGCAGCTACGGCCACGTCCGAGATCTGCCCAAGAACGATATCGCCATCGATGTGGAGGGGGGCTTCAATCCGGTATATACGGTTTCTCCGGATAAGGAAGAGGTGATCCGCGAATTGAAGAAATTGGCCAGCAAAGCAGAGGATGTTTGGTTGGCGACGGATGAGGACCGCGAGGGGGAAGCCATTTCATGGCACCTGGCGGAAGCACTGCAGTTGGACGTGAAGGAAACGAAGCGCATCGTATTCCATGAGATTACTAAGAAAGCCATTCAGGATGCCATTGCAAAGCCGCGCCGCATTGATCTCGACTTGGTGAATGCTCAACAGGCGCGACGAGTACTGGATCGTTTGGTGGGTTTTGAATTATCGCCTGTTTTGTGGAAAAAAGTCAAGGCCGGACTCAGTGCCGGTCGCGTTCAGAGCGTTGCCGTAAGAATCATTGTTGAACGTGAGCGTGAAATTGAAAAATTCATGGCGTCATCTTTCTACAATGTGCGTGGAAATTTTGATCTGGGTTCAGCTGTGCTCAAGGCAGATTTGAATAGAAAACTCAAGGACAGCGAAGAGGCGAACGCGTTTCTAAACAAGGCGAACGGGGCGGATTACACCATCTCGAATATCGAAACCAAACCCGCAAAGCGCACGCCTGCAGCGCCTTTCACGACATCAACCTTACAACAGGAGGCAAGCCGTAAGCTTGGATTCAGTGTGTCACGAACGATGGTGATTGCACAACGCTTGTATGAAAGCGGTAAGATTACTTACATGAGAACAGACAGTGTAAACTTGTCTGATTTTGCTTTGGATGCAGCCAAGCAGGAAATTACGAGAAGCTACGGTCCGCAGTATTCGAAAACACGCCAGTATACCAACAAGAATAAGGGCGCACAGGAGGCTCACGAAGCTATTCGTCCTACCGAAATGGGCAACCAGCAAGTCGATGGCGAGCGCGACGAGCAACGATTGTACGATTTGATTTGGAAGCGCACGGTTGCCTCACAAATGGCGGATGCGGAGCTGGAGAAAACAACGGCCACAATCGCTATCAGCACCATGAGTGATGTGCTGCAGGCGAAAGGTGAGGTTGTGAAGTTTGATGGTTTTTTGAAAGTATATGCTGAAGGTACGGATGAAGAAGAGAGCGAGGATGGCGGTAGCGGCATGCTGCCTCCGTTGAATGTCGGGCAGCGCCTGAACTTTATGGAGATGACAGCTACCCAACGCTTCACACAGAAGCCGACACGCTACTCGGAAGCAGCGCTTGTAAAGCGTTTGGAAGAGCTTGGCATTGGTCGTCCTTCCACTTACGCACCCACGATTTCGACCATTCAGCAACGTGAATACATCGAGAAAAAGGACAAAGATGGAACTCCACGTCCATTCGAAATATTGGTATTGAACGGAGGAACGGTGCAAGGCTCGATGAATAGCGAGAACACCGGCGCTGAAAAATCGAAACTTTTCCCAACTGACATTGGAATGGTCGTTAACGACTTTTTGGTGGAGCAGTTCCCCAAGATTTTGGATTATGCCTTTACGGCCAATGTAGAGCAAGAGTTCGACGAAATCGCGGAAGGCAGGATGCAGTGGCAGGACATGCTGAAGAAGTTCTACACGCCTTTCCATGAGAATGTGGAGAGCACCATTGCAAATGCGGCGCGCCAGTCCGGTGAGCGAGAGTTGGGCGTTGATCCCAAGAGCGGCAAACCGGTCATTGCGCGTATTGCGCGTTTTGGTCCTGTGGTGCAGCTCGGTGCAAGCGATGACGAGGACAAAAAATTCGCTTCCCTGCGCGCTGGTCAGAGCATTTCATCGATTACTCTGGAAGAAGCGATGAAGCTTTTTGATTTACCACGTCTTGTGGGAGAATATCAAGGGCAAAAGGTTACTGCTGCCATCGGTAGGTTTGGTCCATTTGTTAAATGGGGAAGCCTTTACGCATCGTTGCGTGTGAAGGAAGGAGATGATCCATTTTCTATCGAGATCGACCGCGCCATCAAGCTCATCGAAGACAAAGTGAACGGTGTTAATGCTGCGTTGATTCAGAAGTTCGAAGAGCGTCCTGAAATTCAGATTATCCAGGGCAGATTCGGACCATACATCAAGCGTGAGAAGGATAATTTCAAGCTGCCCAAAGGTGTGGATGCGAAAACCATTAGCCTGCCTGATGTTTTGGCTGCGATAGCGGAACAGGAGGCGAACCCATCCGCCAAGAAGAAGGCAGCATCGCGCAAACCCGGAGCAACGAAGAAGGCTGCACCCAAGAAAGCGGCATTTAAAAAATCTGCTTCCAAGCGGTCTGCGAAGAAATAATCGGTTTCAACATCCCATCGTTCAGAAACTGACAGCTCGGTGCTACTTAGCGCTTGCTGCTGCCTCATTTTCGCACCATGGACATTGCCGTATTTCTGACTCCAGTGGATTTGCCGGAAAGCCTGATTCAACAGGCCCTTCCATCGCAAATGCTGCGGCACGTCCATTTTTTCACGGGAGATATGAGCGAACTGGAGGGAATGAAGGTCGCCATTCTCGGAGTCAAAGAGAGTAGGGGTTCGATGGAGCAAGGTGAAACAGCGAATGCCCCGGAGTCTTTTCGAAACTTTTTTTACAAACTTCACCGTTTTGATCAGCCTTTACCGGTGA
>Ga0209617_10000186_pt1 | contig 25638 bp, 15 predicted proteins | sample LakEriepJuly2011_2_FD_187459 | JGI IMG/M metagenome (GOLD analysis project Ga0209617, IMG submission 187459) | Freshwater microbial communities from dead zone in Lake Erie, Canada - CCB epilimnion July 2011 (SPAdes) (version 2) | ecosystem: Environmental > Aquatic > Freshwater > Lentic >...
GTCTTACGAGCACTGGCCGTGGAGCCTGAACTCCGCTTCCAGACGGCCACCGAGTTCCGCACCCGTGTCGAGGCGCTGAGCGCCCCGGCCACGCCAGCCCCAGTCCAACCGCCGCCGCTGAAACCGGCGTCCGTACCATCCCCATACCGGGCGCTGGTGCCTTGGGCGCTGGCCTACCAGTGGTGGGCCGGCGGCCTGTTCCTGTTGGCAGGAATCGAAGGGCTTTTATGGGCCACGACGGATTCCCTGTACGTTTCCTGGATCTTTAAACGTCTCCTCTCCGGTTTCTTCATCACGGGAATCTTCCTCCTGCGATCTCTAGCCCGCCAGAAGGCTGATCAGTGGCTGGACTCGCTCGACACGGGAGGTCGTCGGGCACTGAACCGACAGGCTGCGCTGTTCTTCCCAACCTTGGCGGGGGCCATCTGGATGGCCCTCCCGCTTTTGGCGAGGGTCCCCTGGGTGGCGTCCTACCCGGGCTTCTGGTATCCTCCGTCGGTTGGAGAGTGTTTGGCACTGGGTCACCTCGGAGTGGCGGCATTCCCCTGGGTCCTGCTCAGGCAAGCCAGCAACCGGAGCCCGTCACTGTCTCTGATGGGCCGACTGACGAACAACTTCACCCTCCCTGTGGTCCTACTGACCGCGATCGTGTTAGCAAGCATGAGTGGCGGATGGCTCGAAAGCTTGGCACACCGGCTCTCCCGGGCATTCCACCGGGCCCCGGTCGTGCCGGGCACGTGGCCAGCGGTGGCGCTTTCCATCCTCGGGCCCAGATCGCCGCGTGAGGTTCCCAATCAACCGGTGCTTCAAGTCCTCCCAGCGATTCCTCGGGTGGAAGGTCCAGGCCCGACGGCTTTCAAAGACATCGTTCTCGAGAGATTCACTAACCAGTGGGCTACCATCGATCCCAGTTGCTCATCTTTTACGCCGCTTCGGCCTGGGGAATCCTTGGAGTTCTGGACGAAACGATCCGATGGACACCTCGAATCGCACAATGAGCATCCGACCATCTTCCAGCATGGTGAGAGCCGCAGCCAACTCCTCACGATGGTGTTCCAGCTTCCTGAAACCTTCCTGCTCTTTAAACTGCCATTGATTGAGGAACTCCGGCCCAAGCTGGAAGGGCGTACCCTCCGCCTCCCGGAAGGTCAACCGATGACCTTGTTTGGGCTCACCAATCGCGACGGATCCTGGTTGGCCGGTGGCCTGACCTTCCGTCGGACATTGCCCGAGGATCGCGGACCGACCATGGCGACCGTGTGGTTGAAACAGCTTCCCGTCAGTGCTGGCAACGAAATCAGCCTCATTGGGTCCACCAGTGTGCCGCCGGGCCACGCCCTCAGGCCTCGACTGGGCGGCAGCGAGTTAGGACAAGGCTTCCTCCATTGGCGCGCCTACCTGTTTCGGGAGTCCATCCACCTCGATGTGTCTTTGTTCTGGCGACCTCGCCACGGCCTTCAAGGGTCAAGCGGCTTCGACAGTGCGCCCGCGCTGAAACAACTCGAGGCCCTAGCCGCGAACGGCCCGCTGCAAGTCACCAACGGCCATCCGCGCACCCTCTTCGCCGTTACCAACGCCCTCGGGGAGAGCTACAGCCTGGCCATCGAACTCCTCAGCGCGAAAGACACGGATCCTTAGACCCGTCGCCTCACGCCCCTCGGATGACGATGGTGCAAAAAAGCCCTTTGCCTTCGACGCCGGCTTCCGGACTCTAACTGCGTCTCGTGCAACACCATCCGAAGCATTACTGCGGGGTCTTTGGCATCCATGGGCATCCGAATGCCGCCGAACTGACCTACTACGGCCTCTACGCCCTTCAGCACCGCGGGCAGGAGAGCGCGGGTATCGTCACCACCGACGGCAAGACCTTCAACATCCACCGGGGCATGGGGTTGGTGCCGCAGGTCTTCACCAGCGATGTTCTGCATCGTCTGGTGGGCCATACCGGCATCGGGCACACCCGCTATTCGACCACCGGTTCGTCGAACATCGTCAATGCCCAACCCCTGACCGTGGACTGCGCCAAGGGCCGCATCGCCATCGGCCACAACGGCAACCTCACCAACGCGGCCCAGCTGCGCGAAGAACTCGAGGCCAGCGGATCCATTTTCCAGACCACGGTGGACAGCGAGATCATCCTGCATCTCTTGGCCCAACCCGCCCGCGATGGGCACGAGAGTGCTTTGATCGAGACCATGCGCCGCATCGAAGGCGCCTATTCGCTGGTCATCCTCACGGAGAACGAACTCATCGGAGCCCGCGACCCACACGGCTTCCGTCCATTGGCCCTCGGTCGCATGGACAACGGAGCCTTCGTGTTGGCTTCAGAGACCTGCGCTTTCGACCTGATTCAGGCCAAGTACGTCCGGGACATCGAACCGGGTGAGATCGTCATCATCAACTCCGAGGGCGTTCATAGCATCCAAGCCTTTCCGACTCCCCGACGCGAAGCCTTCTGCGTCTTCGAGTACGTCTATTTCGCCCGACCCGATTCCAACATCGCCAACCGCAACGTCTACAAGGTGCGTGTGGAGATGGGCCGCCAACTGGCTCGCGAACACAAGATTCAGGCCGATGTCATTGTACCGGTGCCCGATTCAGGAAACTGCGCTGCGCTAGGATACTCGCTGGAAAGCGGTATTCCCTTCGAGATGGCCTTCGTGCGGAATCACTACGTCGGCCGAAGCTTCCTGCAACCCTCGCAGTTCATCCGTGACTTCAACGTCCGGGTCAAACTCAACCTCATCGCCGACTTGGTGCGCGGGAAAAGCGTGGTGATCGTCGATGATTCCATTGTCCGGGGCACCACCAGCAAGGCCCGGGTCACCTCCCTGAAAGAGGCTGGAGCCAAAGAAGTCCACGTGCTCGTGAGCTGCCCGCCCCACATCAATCCTTGCGTGTACGGCATCGACTTCCCGGAGCGCAGCAAGCTGATGGCGGCCACCAACACGCATGACGAAATTCGCCGATTTCTGAATGCCGACTCTCTCGGCTATCTGAGCCTCGACGGTATGGTCGCGGCCACAGGGCGCCCCAAGAACGCATTCTGTCTGGCCTGCTACGACGGCAACTACCCTGTCGATTACGACCCGGCCACGGACAAACACATCATCGAACGTCGCCGTTCCCGAGCTGGCGCCCTCACCTCCGAGCTAGAGGCATCTCTGCGGCAGCCCCGGTTGCTTTGAGACAAACAGCCGATCAGGGCTGATCATCCCTGCAGCAATTCAATCGCAGTCCGCACGCTGCCTGCGATTGCCGGCAGACAACCGACCGTCGCACTCACTGAAATGAGGCATTTTGCGACGGTTGGTGCGAATTCTCAGGACGTTATTCATGTTACGAAGCGCGCAGACGCGGCCCTCGTTACCAGACTCCAGCGTCTCCTTTCTGGCACCCCGTCAGAGAACCGGCCGACAAGGAGCGGAAAACCGGAGAAACTGAGGCTTGCGTGCGATTGAAAAACCGGGGAAAAATCACCGCAACCCCAAAAAAACTTCAGATGCGTCCCACTAACCCGTCCAAAAGTGCTGCCCAGAAGCACTTGTCGGCATTTACCCTCATCGAGCTACTGGTTGTTATCGCGATCATCGCGATCCTCGCCGGCATGCTGCTACCCTCACTGGCCAAAGCAAAATCCAAGGCTCAAGGCATCCAGTGCATGAGCAATGGCAAGCAAATGGCCTTGGCCTACCAGCTCTACTGCGGAGACAACCGAGATGTCCTCCCGGGCAACCTCGACGGCGGGACCGGTCTAGGCCAAACCAACCTCACCTGGTGCGTGGGTTGGCTGAACAACACCGCCTACACCGCGGACAACACCAACCGCGTAATGCTCATGAGCTCCCAGCTCGGCAAATACGCCGGAACGCCGGGGGTTTACAAGTGCCCAGCCGACCGCAGCCGCTCCAAGGGCAAGACGGGGGAAGAACGGGTCCGTTCGATCTCCATGAATGGCTATTTGGGCGAACGAGGCGGCCCTTTCACCGGGGGCTACACCCAGTTCAAGAAGCTGTCCCAAATCCAGAAAGCGTCCGGTACTTGGGTCTTCCTCGATGAACGCGAAGACAGCATCAACGACGGGTGGTTTGCCGTGAACATGACCGGCTACGATCCCGAACAACGGACCGCCTTCACCATCGTCGATTTCCCGGCCAGTTACCACAATGCGGCCGGTGGCCTCTCCTTCATTGATGGTCACTCCGAGATCCGCAAGTGGGTCGATGGACGCACCCGCCCAATCCTGCGCTTCGGCCAAGCCCTCTCGCTCGGCATCGCGTCTCCTAACAATCTGGATGTGGCGTGGCTTCAGGAACGTAGCTCCGTGAAGGAGATCAATCCGACCCGCTGATTGCACCGGGAACACTCCCTCGTGCAACCTTAGACCCGGGCCGGCGACGGCGACAGACCGCCTCCGGCACCGGTGAATGAATCCAACAACCGGCCATCCTTTAGACCGTATTCCGGGTTCTCCCACCGACACCCGCAGTCCAAATCTGAACCCAGGGTTTCGCCCAGGGTTTACGATCCTGCTGGTGTCGGTTTTGCTTTTGCTGAGCGCGTGCCGTCGAGCGGATCCGCCGGCCGTCGGTGATCCGGCCTCAGACCCCGGACTGGATCCGGCCGTTCGCGCCCATATCCAGCGCCTGGTTGCCGCTGCTAAGGCCCAACCCCGCGACGCCACGGTTCGAGCCCACCTCGGCATTGCCCTGGCTGCTAATGGACTGTGGAAAGAAGCCCGATCCAGCTTTCAAGCGACGGCCGTTTTAGATCCCGACGAACCTCTGGCCCCCATGTACGCTGCGGCCGCCCTGCAAGAGCTCTCGGATGGCCCTGGGTCCCTGCGGGAGTTCCGGGAACTAGCCCAACGCTTTCCGGGCTTTGCCCCCATCTGGTACCGGGTCGGAGAAGCCAGCCTTCGAGCCGGTGAATTGCAACCCGCTGAACAAGCCTTTGCCACCTTGAGGCAACTGGCTCCCAAGGAGTCCCGAGGGGCCCTGGGTCTTGCGGAGATTCATTTCCGGCGTGGTGAGGCCAATCAAGCCCTGCCGCTGGCTGAGCAAGCACTTCGTCTGGATCCGGGATCCAAACCCGCCTTCTACTTGCTCGGCCAAATCCTCCGCTCGCTCGGCCGAACCAACGAAGCGCGTTTAGCCATTGCCGCAGGGACCGGAGAAGCTCGACAACCCATGTCCGACCCCTGGGCGGAGGCAGCACCTGAACAAGTTCGTCTGCTGCCGGGAGTCTTCCAGCAAGCCGAGGCTATGTCCGCTCTGGGACGACCGGAGGGCGCCGCGGCGTTGCTGGAGCGCATCCGTCCCTTCCATCCCAATCACCCGGGACTGCTCAATCAACTCGGCGTGGCTCTCAACCGATCCGGCCAACCTCAGAAAACCCTCGCCTTGCTGGACCCACTTTCGGCTGCTGACCCCAAGGCGGCGGCACTGCGCATCACTCGCTCCCATGCCCACGCGCAACTCGGTAACCAAGAAGCGGCCCTTTCAGAAGCTCGCGAGGCGATCCATCTGGCTCCGCGTCTCGCCCAATCCCATCTGGCGCTGGCCAACGCCCACCTCGCCGCCGAACAAGATTCCGAAGCGCTTTTGGCTCTCGAAGAGGCTTCACGCTGCGATCCAGCCAATGCCGAGATCCTGCTCGAGGCGGCCACCATCCGGTGGCGTAATTTGCATGAAGGCGCGCCCGCAGTGGCCTTGTTGAACAAGGCTCTAGAGATCCATCCCGCACTCGTTCCCGCCTTGCGTCTCCTGGCTGAAATCCAAGCCTCGACCGGAGACTCCAGGGGATCACAGCGCTCGATGGATGTGCTGCGATGGCTGGCCGCCCAAAGCGGAGAACGTACGCCATGAATACCTCCTTGTTTCTCGGTCGGCTGCGATGGGGAGTCCTGGCTGTTGTGGTCGCTCTGTTGTTCGGTTGCTCTGGTGAACCCGCGGAGCAGGCGTTAACAAAGACCAGCGAACCCGCTGCAACCCACCGGACCCCGGCCCACCCTTGGTTCACCAACGTCGTCAGCGGCAGCGGTCTTTCGTTCATTCACCATTCTGGAGCCTCCGGCCGGTTCTGGCTCCCGGAGATGGAAAGCGGGGGCGTCGGACTCCTCGACTACGATGGCGATGGTCTTCTGGACGTGTTCTGCGTCGATGGGGGATCGCTGGATCCAGATCGACCCGCCGCCCCGGCTCACCGGCTTTACCGCAACCTCGGCCAGTGGCGTTTTGAGGATGTCACTGCCGCCGCCGGCCTAGCCTGTCCCTCCGGCTACGGGATAGGTTGCACGGTCGGCGATTACGATGGCGACGGCCAAGAGGACCTCTATGTCACTCAAGTGGGCTCCAACCGGCTTTACCGGAATCGCGGTAACGGAACCTTCGAAGACGTCACAGCTCGAGCCGGGGTGGCCGTCAACCGCTTCAGTACCAGTGCGGCGTTCGTGGACATCGATCAAGACGGCGACCTCGACCTGATGGTGGTCAATTACGTGCGCTGGTCCCCGAATATCGAAATGGAGTGTTTTTCCGATGGCGGCCGACGGGACTACTGCTCACCTCGCAATTACAACGCTCCCACCCCGACAGTCCTCTTCCGCAACCGGGGGGACGGCACGTTTGAAGACGTCACCACTGCCGCCGGTCTGGATCGCGCCTACGGCAATGGCCTCGGCGTCGCCACGGGCGATTTCGATCACGACGGCCGGATAGACCTCTTCGTGGCCAATGACGCCACCCCCAACCAACTCTGGCTGAACCGGGGCCAATGGCACTTTGAGGAGGATGCCCCGCTGCGGGGATGCGCGCTCAATTCCATGGGCATTCCGCGGGCTGGAATGGGCGTCGTTGCCGTGGACCTCGAACAGCGGGGCTGGCTCGATCTTTTCGTGACCCACTTGGTCGGAGAGGGCAACGGATTCTTCCGCAATCAGGCCGGTCTCTTCGTCGACGCCGTCACTCACGATGGACCGATGGCTGGAAGCCTTCCTCACACGGGTTTCGGTCTGAGTGTCACCGATTTCGACAATGACGGCCAATTAGACATCTACGTCGCCAATGGACGGGTTCGACTGGGAACTGGAACCGGCTTGCCGTCCGGCGACCCCTTTGCAGAAGCCAATTCTCTGAGCCGAGGCCTGGGAGGCGGTCGTTTTGCCGCAGTCTTGCCCGAAGGAGGAACAACCCCATTGCTGGAAGCCACCAGCCGCGGACTGGCCGTGGGCGACCTCGACAACGATGGCGCGCAAGATCTGGTGGTTCTTAACCGGGATGGCCCAGTCCACTTGTTGCGCAACATCAGCGCGCCCGACCGGGGTTGGATACGCATTGAATTGCATGGACGTCGCGGCTTGAACCCGCGCAACGCGATTCTGCGACTGGAGTCCGAAACCGGCGTCCAGTGGCGGAATCACCAACCCAATCAGGGCTACTGCTCCAGTGGCGACCCTCGGGTCCACTTTGGTTTGGGCTCGGCTCAGAAAGGACGCCTCTGGGTTCGGTGGCCCGATGGGACTGCCGAAGACTTTGGCGTGCTAGACTCCCAGCGCAGTCACCGCATCGAAGCCGGACGCGGCACCCCAGCGCCCAAAGCCTTCACCTGGTAGGACACCCATTCCCTTCATCGTGCTGAGCTAGATTCCGGCACCCACCCACGACGGAATTGACCCCCTCATCGGTCTCGATACACTGTTGGGCATGATCTCCCGGATAGCCTATCAAGGCGCAATTGCTGCGGTGTCGTTGCTTCTGCTCACTGCAGGCTGTGGAAAATCTGAGGACGCCGCCAAGGCGGTCGATGTGCCCGCTCAGGTGGCTCAGCTCAAGGGCAGCACCGATGCCCAAGCCAACGCACTGAGCGAACTCGCCGCCGGAGGCCCAAACTCCGCTTCCGCGGTTAAGGACATCATCCCGTTACTCAAATCAGACGATACAGTGATCCGCCGCCTGGCTGCCTACGCACTCTGCCAGATCGGACCTGCGGCCAAGGCGGCGCTTCCGGACCTCAAAGCCCTGATGCAAGATGCGGACATGAGCACTGCCACCACTGCGATCAACGCAATGAACGCCATTGATCCCGCATCCACCGAGGGTGTCAAAGTGCTGAACGTGACACAGTAGTCAGGTCCCCCTTCAACAACTTCGGCATTCGACCAAAAATCGTCACCAAAAGTTTCTTTGTGCGGCGGAGTTCGGCGTTCATCGTGCTTCTAATATCCATCCCTCGAACGTCGCTGCTCTCCCTTACACCACTGAAAGGGGGAAAAAGCGGCACTACGAACCATTCCCATGCGCTTCCTGCCACTGTTTCCCTACCGTTCGATAAGACTGCTTCCGGCGCTCCTAGGGGTCTTTTGCGTGAGCCTCGCACTGTTAGGCGCGAACCCCACGCAGTCTTTCCGAGCCAAAGCATTCCCCGAACCGGATTCTGACGGGGACGGGCTGAGTGATGTCCTCGAACTGCGCTTCGGCAGCGACCCCTTCGTGGCCGACACCGATGGCGATGGAGCCAACGACCTCGCGGAATTCACAGCCAACACGCTGCCCCGCGACAAGACTAGCATCCCCCTGTTTCAGACCGTCGACCGGGATCGACAGTTGCTCAGCGGCGATTTACTGCGACTGCGCCCGCTTTCACTCAAACCCCTCTCGCTCAAGACCAACATCACGATCGTCACGAACGATCCCCCGCCGGACGGAGGCGACCCGACCTACACCACCAACACCACCATCCTCACCAATTACACCACCTACCAGTGGTATCGGGACGGCAAGTCCCTGACCGGCCAAACCAATGTGAACCTGGTTTTTTTCGGCGTCGAACGACCAGAATCCGGTCGTTACACGCTGGAGGCCCGATTGGAGAGCACTCTGCAACGCGAGCCCAAAGGGACCCGGATTGATGTCTTGGGAGTCCGTCCTTTGAGGGAGTTTCCGAGACCGTCCGGTGAACTGGTGGTTTGGGGACGCGAAATCGGCCCCACTCCACCGAAGCTGACCAACGCCGTCGCCATCGCCCGAGGCTTCGTCCACGGCTATGCCCTCGATGCTAATGGAAAACTTTGGGGATGGGGAACCAACACCCTCGGCCAGCTCAGTACCCCCAATAGCCTGCCTCCAGTTCAGACTGTCTCCGCAGGGGCCTTCCACACCCTGGCTATTTTAACCAATGGAATGGTCCGGGCCTGGGGCGACACTCGTTATGGACAAACGGCCGTCCCGCCAGAATTGACAGAAGCCATCGCCGTGGCCGCGGGTCATTTCCACTCGGTGGCCCTGCGCCCCGATGGCACCGTCGTCTGTTGGGGCGACAACAGCAGCCTGCAATCGGTGGTGCCGGCCGGACTTTCCGGAGTGGTGGCCATCGCCGCCGGCGCCGCCCATACCGTGGCCCTGAAATCCGATGGAACCGTGGTCTGCTGGGGATCCAACGACCGGAGACAGGCTGCAATTCCCGCCAACCTTCCTCGTATCGCCCGGATTGCCGCGGGCGACTACCACACCCTCGCCCTATCCCGGGAGGGATTCATTATGGCTTGGGGTGACACGGCCTTGAAACAAGTCCCGGCGCCGCCCCGGATGCCGCCGGCCCTGGCGATCAGCGCCGGTGCGGGGTATTCCTTGGCGCTAACGGCCACTGACAATGCAGTCGGCTGGGGTACCCCGGCCGTGGCGGCCCAATCCACCCCCCAGACCAATCTCTTCACCTTGACCGCCGGCTTCCAGGCCGCGGCTGGAATCCGGGCGCGGATCGATGGCGACCAAGATGGCGTCGACGATTCCACCGAAGTTGCGTTGGGCCTCAATTCCGTCGTGCCGGACACCGACCAGGACGGATTAGAGGACGGCATCGAACTCCGCATGTTCCTCAATCCGCTCTCTCCCGATTCCGACGGTGATGGCGTCTCCGATTTGGCTGAACTCACTCAGAGCAGCGATTCCGATGGCGATGGCGTTCCGGACACCGAAGAACTGCGCCTTGGCCTCAACCCGTTGGACCCGGACAGCGACTCCGATGGTTCACCAGACGGAGCAGAACTGGCTGCGGGCACCAATCCGTCTTTGGCCGAGAGTTATCCGGTCTTTGAGTTACTGGAACGCGATCGCCAAATTCTTGCTGGGGACAGACTTATACTGCGAGCAGTCGCCCTGAAACCAGCCACTGCAACCGCCACTGTGGTGATACCACCGGTAGTTCTTCCGCCGACTCCGCCGGTGGATCCAAATGCAGACCCCGGCACAGACCCCGGCACAGACCCCGGAACGGGTACGGGCGGTAGCATCACAAATTCTCCTCCCACGCCCCCTGTCGTAGCCGCCAAGGCTCCCTCATTCCAATGGTTCCGCGACGGCAAGGCGCTAGCAGGCCAAACCAACGTCAACCTGGTCTTGCACGACATCCTTCCTGAAGAAGGCGGAATCTACCGCTTGGAAGCCTCTTTCGATGCAACCACCCGGATCCAAACCAGCCGAAATTTGCGGGTCGAAGTCCTGCGGCTCCAGCGATCACCCTCGCCCGAGCGCATCGTGGGCACGGTAGTGGCCTGGGGCGACGACACCTTTGGCCAAACGACGCTCCCCGGTGGCATCGGCCCCGTCACCGCGGTGGCTGCGGGTTTCGGCCATTCCCTGGCGCTCCGCACCAACGGCACCGTGGTCGCCTGGGGACAAGATTCTCAGGGACAGGCTCGTATTCCCACCGACCTGAGCTCCGTGGTGGCCATCGCAGCCGGCGCGGCTCATTCGGTGGCCCTGACCTCCGCGGGTCAGGTCATTTGCTGGGGCGATAACACTTGGGGACAGGCTACCGTTCCAGCCGGGCTCACCAACGCCATGGCCATCGCCGCCGGCGACTTGCACACCCTGGCTCTCGACCGAAATGGCAAGATCTGGGCCTGGGGTGACGCCACAGTGGGTCAAACCAATTTAAATGGACGCACGGGCACGCGCATCCTAGCCGGTGCAACCGCCTCGGGCTGGATCAGTGCCTCCGGCCAATTCCGGACGGTGGGTCGCCCCGGACTGACCAACCTCACCGGCGTCGTCGGATTTGCCTCGCGAGAAGACCAGGGCCTCCTGCTCCACCGCAACGGCGCGGTGACAGCCACCCCTGGCTCCGCCGGAAACCCCTCACGCGAGGCCACGCCGGCGCTGACCATCGCAACCACAGCCTCCATCGGAGCGGCTGTGACACCCGATGGATCGGTGACGGTCTGGGGTGACACCAATGCCTTGGCCTGGCGAGTGCCCGCGGGGTTGAAACGCATCGAGCAACTGGCCGGCGGAGCGCATCACTTGGTGGCCCTCCAACGGTTGCCTGACGCAGACACCGACGGGTTGGCCGATTCCCTAGAGCGGGCCAATGGATCCGACCCCGCCGACCCGGACTCGGACAACGACGGTCTGGAGGACGGTATTGAAAACCGACTCGGCTCCAACCCAAGCCTCGCGGACACCGACGGCGACGGACTAGGCGACCGGACTGAACTGCAAAACGGTTTTGATCCAGCCATCGCCACGGAGCGACCCGATGGATGGTTAGGCCTCGAACCGTTGATCGCGCTAAAGAGCTTCGCGCTCGGCGGAGAGGGCTACCGTCTTCAGGGATCCCAGGACGGCGTGGTCTGGGGAGATTTAGAAGAACTCCATCGCGAGACCAAAGGATGGTCCCGCCGCTTCACTAATACCCTCCCGACTCAGGCCTTCTACCGTCTCCAGGGGCCCGACCGCGGGAATGACATTGAGGGCCGCATCGAAGGCAGCGTTCTCGCCTGGGGCGACGCCACTCTCGGGCAAACTTCCGTGCCGAAGGGATTGGGCACACTCCGCCAAATCAGCGCCGGAACCTGGCACACGCTGGCCTTGCAAACCAACGGCACCGTGGTGGCCTGGGGTGATTCGACCGACGGCAAGTTGTCCGTTCCCAACACCTTGCAATCGGTCGTCGCCGTCGCGGCCGGCGGCAACCATTCACTGGCCCTCGACGCCGACGGACATGTCACCGGTTGGGGACGCAATACGTCCGGGCAGGCCACCGCACCAGTATTCAGTGCCCCGGTCACAGCCATCGCTGCCGGCGGCGACTACAGCCTTGCCTTGCTGGCCGACGGCACGGTCACCGCCTGGGGCACCAACTACAACGGGCAGCTCAATATCCCGTCCGGACTTCAGAACGTGCGTGCCATCGCCGCCGGCTGGAGTCATGCCATCGCCCTCCTTGATGGCGGCACGGTGGTTTGCTGGGGCAACAACCGAGCCGGTCAATGCGTGGTTCCGGCGGGTTTGAAAAACGTCGTCGCGGTCACTGCGGGCGACTCCCACACGGTAGCCCTCCGCGCTGACGGCACGGTCGTCGCCTGGGGCAGCAACGGGGATGGGCAATTACGGATCCCCGCAGGACTCGAGCGGGTCGTCTCCATCCAGGCCGGCTACAATCACACGGTGGCCCTCCGTGACTCAGGCGAACTCATGTCGTGGGGTGGAGATTCGGCCGGATCCCTCCTCATTCCCGATTCAGCCAATGGCGCCCTGCTATTCTCGGCCGGCGGATTCCACACCGTGGCAGCCCTTCAAGCCCGCGACACCGACGGTGACGGCCTGGACGACCGCTACGAACTGACCCAGGGCACTTCACCCGAAGCCGCCGATACCGATGGCGACGGATTGCCCGATGGCCAGGAACTCCGATTCGGTTACAATCCGCTGCGTCCCACCGAGGCTGCGGATGGCACGGTGATCTTAGCCCCAGCCCTGCGTATTGTGCGCTTCACCTTGGGAACACAAACCTACCGGCTGCAAAGTTCGACCAACCTCTCCACGTGGACCAATGCCGGCGACCCCATTCGCAATGTCAACGGCTTCAGCACCCTGATCATTGAAGTCCCCGAAGAAAGCGGATTCTACCGCCTTATTAGCCCGTGAGGCTGAAACGTTAAATTTAAACCAGTGGCCGGGGACTGGGACCGAGACTCACGCGGAGGCGCGGAGAACGCGGAGGAAGAAGCTCAAAATTTATTTCCAGTTACGTCAGTGGACCCGAATTCCAAAAAACATCTCCCCGCCTCCGCGCCTCCGCGCCTCCGCGCCTCCGCGTGAACCAATCCGAGCTCTGAGCCTCAACGAATCCATCGTCGAAGACGCTCCAGGACGCGGTAACGACCACACTTAGGGACAGGCTGCTTTGCGCCCTCTGAGAACGGTCCTTGGCGACGAAAGACTGGCGGTATTTAATTTTCAGCTATGATCCCTAGGCTTGTTCGACATGGCTTCTCCGTGCTGTCCGCCCTGCTTTGGAGCCTGTCCCTAGTCCTCAGCGTCCGCGGCGAGATTCCTCTGGTGGATCTGGCATCCGACGCGACGCGACAAACCCTCGTGGACCGCGAAGAAGGACAATACATTGGACACCCCACCACGGTGCTTTTGGAGGATGGTCACACGGTCCTCTGCGTGTACCCCAAGGGTCACGGCAAGGGGGCTATTCAGCTCAAGCGGAGCACCGATGGCGGTTTGACGTGGAGCCCGCGGCAACCCGTTCCAGACAACTGGGCCACTTCGCTCGAAACACCCACCATCCACCGAGTGATCGACGCACACGGGCACCGTCGCTTGATCGTCTGGTCCGGACTCTGGCCGGCTCGCCTCTCCGTCTCGGAGGACGACGGATCCTCTTGGTCGCCCCTGAAGGCCGCCGGCGATTGGGGAGGCATCGTTGTGATGGGTTCGTTGGAACCCGTGCGGAACAAACCGGGCCATTATCTGGCGTGGTTCCACGACGATGGGCGATACATCTCCAAGGGGGCCCAGCCCGCCAATCCGTCCATTTTTCGACTGTATCAAGTCCGCTCAGAAGACGGCGGTCTGACCTGGTCCCAACCGCGGGTTCTCTGGTCCGATTCTGCAATCCACCTCTGCGAACCCGGCTCGGTCCGCTCCCCGGACGGACACACCCTGGTGCTCTTGTTGAGAGAGAATCGTCGAAAACTGAATTCCCACTTCATCGTTTCTACCGATGAAGGCGCCTCGTGGAGCCCTCCGAAAGAATTGCCGCTGAGCCTCACCGGTGACCGACACACCGCAAAGTATACGCGCGATGGCCGACTGGTGATCTCTTTCCGAGACACGGCCAAGGGATCCACCACAGCCGGGGATTGGATCGCCTGGGTGGGCCAGTTCTCGGACCTTCTCAGTGGCCGAGAGGGCCAGTACCGGATCCGCCTCGGTGACAACCACCATGCCTGGGATTGCGCTTACCCGGGTGTTGAGGTGCTAGGCGATGGCACCGTGTTGGCCACCACCTACGGTCACTGGGATGCAGGCAAATCGCCCTACATTATCTCGGTGCGATTCACACTAAAGGAAATCGACCGCAGGCTCTCTGTGAAACCCTGAGCGGTTGATCCAAAAAACGTCTCTGCCTCGGGCCAATCGAGATAGTGGGCCCAAGCCACGGGAGCCTCGAGGTCGCACCCTCCGAAACGGGCCCTGCATCCATCGCCTACTTCCGCAGATGTTTGAAAATCTTCCCGGAAAAATAAGGCAGTGCAAAAAACACCTCCTTGAGCATCCGCGGCGACATCTGAGAAGGGACGGTCGCGGTGACATAGGCTCTCGGGTGGACCAGATCCTGGGGCCAGGGTCGGGCCGCTTCGTGAGCCTTCGGATAATCGGCCAGACGGCTTTCGCGGACAAACAAGAACAAGTTCTGCACATACCACCAGGCCACTCGATCATTGCCCCAAATTTGATGACGTAAACAGTCCAGCGGGACAAAACCCTGTGAACGGAAACGCTCGATCCAATAGCTTTGAAATTGCTCGTTCACATGGTGGGTGCCTCCTTGCCCCGGGATCGCAGCACTGAAGGCCACCGCGTCCCCCAGCGCACAAAGATCCGCCACAAAACTGTCCGCACGCGATCCATCGAGGTGCTCGGCTACTTCAAGGCAGTTGACGAGGTCGAAGCGCCGGTCCAAGCGCAGCGGCTGCGCCAAGTCTTTTCTGAGAAATCGATCCCCCGGAATCAAAAGCTGGTCGACCTGCACGATTTCGCCGTCGATGCCAAGAACCTCGCAACCTGCCTGGGCATAGGCCTGCGCCCAGGTTCCGGACCCGCATCCCACATCAACCACCGTCTTGGCTGGGACCAGACCCAGCAGCAACGGGACGACCTCCCTCGCCGAAACGGCGGAATCCTCCTTCAGTCCCTCGTAATACCGGGTCGAATAGGCGCTCATGCCGCAGAAGGCTAAAGGCCCTCACCACTTGGGGAAAACGGAATCTGACGCCAGTTGATGGTCAACAGGGATCCGTAAACCTCTCCGAAAGCTCATCTCTTCAAAGTTGGAGCGACCCAGCACTTTATTGTGCCGTCAAAAGGGACAACAAAAACCTTGCACTAACCTGCACGGAAACTAACTTCATTGCTCTTCGAGCGTTGCGCGGTTAGCTCAGTGGTAGAGCATTACCTTGACACGGTAGGGGTCACAGGTTCGAACCCTGTATCGCGCACCATCTCTTGTTCCGGAGTCTTTGTTCCGGATTCTGTTTGTCCTTGAATTACTAATTCCAAAATTAGTAACTCCAAAATTAATAATCCCCGGACTCCCCTCCCCTCTCGGGACCCTCGGGACTCGGCGATCTCTTCAAGACCTGATAGGTCCAATTTCAAAGCTCGATTCACAGACTGATCCTAATCCCTGCTGATCAAGACCTGCCGGCTAGGTCCTGAAATCGCGGGCTCCTTGCAGATTTCCAACGTCATCGCAAAAAGACCGCCCGAAGGCGGTCTTTTCCATTAACCGATGATGAGAGTTCTAAAGAACTCAGCCTCGCGACTCCGAAGCGGGTGTGCCGTAGGCCTCCATCCCGACGCAGGAGCAGACGAGATTTCGGTCACCAAACACATTATCGACCCGACCCGACGCGGGCCAGAACTTGAAATCCTTTAGACCGTCCACCGGGAACGCTGCGCGTTCTCGGGTGTAGGAATGATCCCAAGCCTCGGCAGCAATCTGATCCGCCGTATGAGGCGCATTCTTGAGCAAATTGTTCTTCGCATCCACCTGACCCGATTCCACCTCCAGGATTTCAGCGTGAACTTCGATCATAGCCTCGCAGAACCGATCCAATTCGGCCCGCGGTTCCGACTCGGTTGGTTCGACCATCAGCGTTCCCGCCACTGGCCAACTCAAGGTGGGCGCATGCAACCCGTAGTCCATTAATCGCTTAGCCACGTCCTCGGCGGTGACCTTCTTGAACTGGCGCAAGTCCAGGATGCACTCATGGGCAACGCACCCATTGGCCCGGTACAACGTTGGGAAATAGGGCTGCAGTCGCTGGGCGATGTAATTTGCGTTCAGAATGGCTACCTGAGTGGCTTCAGTCAGCCCCTTGTCACCCATCATCTGAATGTACATCCACGAAATGACGCAAATCGATGCACTCCCCCATGGGGCCGCACTGACCGCTCCGATCGGATCCTCGCCACCCAAGTTCACCACAGCGTGGCCGGGCAAAAAGTCCACGAGATGTGCGGCCACACAAACCGGTCCTACGCCGGGACCTCCTCCTCCGTGCGGAATGCAAAATGTCTTGTGAAGGTTCAGGTGACACACATCAGCCCCGAGCGTTCCCGGAGAAGTCAGACCCACCTGAGCATTCATGTTCGCTCCGTCCATGTAGACTTGGCCACCAGCCTCGTGGACCCATTGGCAAATATCCTTCACCGCCACCTCAAACACACCATGAGTGCTGGGGTAGGTAATCATCAGAGCGGCCAGTTCGCCCCGATGCTGATCGACCTTCTGCCGGAGATCAGCGACATCGATATTGCCCTCGAGATCGCAGCCTACCGGAACCACCGTCATTCCTGCCATCACCGCTGAAGCGGGATTAGTTCCATGAGCGCTGGTCGGGATGAGGCAAACATTTCGGTGCCCTTCTCCCCGACTGCGGTGCCAAGCACGGATGATGAGCAGTCCGGCATATTCGCCCTGAGAACCAGAATTCGGTTGCAGCGAAACCCCCGCAAATCCAGTGCACGAAGCCAGCCAAGCTTCCAGTTCTTCAAACAACTGCTGGTAACCGCGGGTTTGCGACAACGGCGCAAATGGATGAATGGCACCAAACTCCGGCCAACTCACTGGGAACATCTCTGCAGACGCATTCAGCTTCATGGTGCAGGACCCGAGAGGGATCATGCTGTGACAGAGCGACAGGTCCTTGGATTCCAAACGCCGAAGATACCGGAGCATCTCGGTCTCGCTGCGATGCTTCTGGAAGACCGAATGGGTCAGGAAGGTGCTGGAACGTTGCGGCAGCACCGGAGCGCACACCGACAAGTCCTCTAGGGCGAAGGGCAACATCTCACCCCGGTGAAAGGCCCTGAGAATTTGCAGAACCTCCTCCAAACCGGTGGTTTCATCCAACGAGACTCCAATGCGCTGAGCATCCACACGTCGAAGGTTAATGTGGAGAACCTCGGCGGACTTGTGCACGACCGTTGCATCGGGCACCAGCACTGTGAGCGTGTCAAAGAAGGTGTCTGCGGCCAGTCGCAACCCCAACCGCTGGAGACCCGCCGCCAGCAGTCCCGTCAGTCCATGAACTCGGCGGGCAATGGCCATCAACCCTTCCGGCCCATGGTAAGCCGCGTAGGCCATGGCCATGTTGGCCAGGAGTGCCTGAGCTGTGCAAATGTTCGAGGTCGCCTTCTCGCGTCGGATATGTTGTTCACGGGTCCCGAGCGACAACCGCAAGGCGGGGCGTCCACGGGAGTCCTTGGAAACGCCCACCAAGCGACCCGGCATGGATCGCTTGAATGCGTCCCGAGTCGCAAAATAGGCCGCATGCGGACCACCAAAACCCAGCGGGACACCAAAGCGCTGAGCGCTGCCAACGGCAACATCGGCGCCCCATTCGCCCGGAGTTTTCAACAGCGTCAATGCTAGCAGGTCTGCAGCGAATACCACCAAAGCCCCTGCCTCGTGGGCTGCCCGGACCAATTGAGAATAATCTCCCACCTCGCCCGAACTCCCTGGGTACTGGATCAAGACACCGAACACCTCGGGCCCGAACGATGCTTGCCTCCAATCGCCCACAACAACCTGCAAGCCCAACGCCTCGGCCCGTGTCCGCACCAGATCGATATTTTGCGGATGGCAGTCCGAAGCGATCCAGAACGTGTTGCGATCGGCATCCGCTTCTTTGACTCGCCGGCACAAAGTCATCGCCTCAGCGCAGGCTGTTGCCTCGTCTAAAAGGGAAGCGTTGGAGATGTCCAACCCCGTCAGATCACACACCATTGTCTGGAAGTTCAGCAACCCCTCCAAACGGCCCTGTGAGATCTCCGCCTGGTAAGGAGTGTACTGCGTGTACCAACCCGGATTCTCCAGAATGTTTCGCTGGATCACCGGCGGCGTGATCGTGTCGTGGTAGCCCAGTCCAATGTAGGACTTGTAGACTTGGTTTTTGGCGGCGATGGACCGCAACCGAGCCAGGGCGGCGGTTTCCCCCAAAGGCAGAGGAAGACTCATTGAGTCATTCCGACGAATCAGTGCGGGGACAGCGGCCGCCACCAAAGCATCCAACGATGCGTGACCGCAAACCTGAGCCATGGCATCCCACTCCTGAGGGCGAGGGCCGATATGGCGGTGGGCGAACGAATCAGGATGCTGAGACAGCGACACAAGGCTCATGGATTAGAGAACCCCGCCAGAGCGGGGAACACAAAGCTACGTCTGCACCTCATCCAGGCAAGTGCGACCTTGCCCCCATCTTCCTGTTCCTTCCGAAAACCTCACGAGCCTGTCCCTGAACTTTGGACTACGTCTCAGCCCCTTAGATTAGAACCACCCCATCAAATCCCCCCACTACCATTCCCGTCCGCTATGGCCATGGCCGCTGTAGAGCCTGTCCCTTGGGAAAACCTCACGAGCCTGTCCCTCTGAACTCTAGCCTCCATCTCGCCCTCTTTTGAATTAGGACCACCCCTTCGAATCCACCACCACCGTTCCCGTCCGCTATGGCCGTTATTGGCCTCTATAGCCTGTCCCTTGTGTGGCTGCTGTAGCCTGTCCCTTGAGCAATGAAATCCCATCCAAACTGACCCATTGTGCCGGATCCTCGGAGATTGTCCTTTGGCAGAACGGGATCGAATGCTAAGAGCCTGTCCCTAAGCCGGTTGCTGCCGCTCAGCTGTTCCGGTCCAAATCGCTGTGTCGAAACATTCTTATCCTAACGGATCGCCAGCCAAGTTGGTTCGCCCCTTGGTTTGCAAGCTGCATGCCTATGTGCCGGGTGAACAACCCAAGGTGAAAGGGTTGATCAAACTCAATACCAACGAGAACCCCTACCCGCCGTCACCCAAGGTTTTATCGGCAATGCGGGCGGCGATTGACGGCCGAATGAGGTTGTACCCCAACCCCTCGGCTCAATTGCTCCGAGAACAACTGGCTGACCTACACAAGTGCTCGCCCGATCAGATCATCATCGGAAACGGCTCAGACGAATTGCTGGCCTTGGGTGTCCGTGCCTTCGTGGAGCCCGCTGCCAACGGGGATTCTGCATCGAGCGAGCCTTCCAAAAGCCGTGTCCAATATTTTGGACCTAGCTATTCGCTATACCCCGTGCTGGCCGAAACACATGGGGCCACACCATATTCCGTGCCGTTATTGGAAGATTTCGGACTTCCCTCGGTTTCCCAACTGCGTCGCGATAAACGCTGGGATTTCCAGGCCGCGCTAACCTTCATCACCACCCCAAATGCGCCGAGTGGTCGCGGATATTCCACCCGCGAACTAGAGGTGCTTTGCAGCGCCATGAAAGGGGTAGTGGTTCTGGACGAGGCTTACGTGGACTTCGCAGACGAGAACGCCTTGGAGCTGTGTCTCAAATATCCCCATGTGATCATTTCTAGAACCTTCTCAAAGGCCTATTCGTTGTGCTTCCAACGAATCGGCTACTGGATCGGTCATCCAGAATTGATCTCCGCGCTACACCGAATTCGAGACAGCTACAATGTGAATGGTCTCGCCCAAATCGCGGCATCCGCCACACTGAAAAACCTTTCCTACTACCAGCGCAACTTCCGGCGTGTCACTGAATCTCGGAGTCGGGTGGCACAAGCATTGACCGGTTTGGGTTGGACAGTTCTACCCTCGCAGACAAACTTCATCTTAGCCCGACCGGCGGGTCCGCCAGCACACCAGTGGCTAGAAGACCTTCGCCGGAAAAAAATTCTGGTTCGTTGGTTCGCCTCTCCCAATCTCGAATCGTTTCTGCGGATCACAATCGGGTCCGAATCGGAAATGGACACCCTACTCAAGACCATTCGCGGCTTGTCGGTATCGAAAACCACTCGCTGAGTCCCAGCACCTCACGACACACTTAATCGGCTGATGAATCTCCCAAACCAATTGACCGTTTCCCGTTTCGCGCTGACGGGCTTGTTTTGGGTGGCGGCATTTGCGCCGTTTCCGGGAAACCGCTCGTGGGCATTGGTCCTCTTCAGCCTGGCGAGTCTCACCGACTTCTTGGATGGAAAGATTGCTCGTGAGCGCAAGTTGATTACGGCCTTCGGAACGCTGATGGACCCCTTGGCGGACAAGATCCTCACCTGTTCTGCCTTCATCGCCTTCATCGAACTGAGACAAATCGAAGCGTGGATGGTGGCGGTAATTGTCGGCCGAGAACTGGCCATCACCGGACTACGCCTGCTGGCGGCCTCAAAGAACGTCGTTCTAGCAGCCGAGCGACTAGGCAAGCACAAGACGGTGTCCCAAATTACCACAATCTTGGCGACGCTTCTGGCCATGAGCTACCCGCAATGGGGATTCGTCGGCGAAGTGCTCTTCGCTTGGCCCGTGCTGGGTAGGCCCTGGATTGTCACGTTTGCACAAGCCACTCAATGGGTTGCGGTGGCACTGACCCTGTATAGCGGCGCCACCTACCTCTGGCGGAACCGCCACCTGTATCTTCACGATATGTAGGGTCAGCGACGGCGTAAAAACCGACAAAATCTGTCAGTTTGAAAACCACCGTCTCCAAAATTCCAACGCCTCATCAATCCGCCCCCTTCTTGTTCATTGCCCAAGCGGATCCTGATTCAGTCTATTGAGCCCTGAACGCCCTCGGGTTCCATTCGAAGAAGGAAGAAATGCGGCTGCTCAATCCGGAAGAAAACCTCTCCAAGAACATGGCAAACCGTGGTTTTGAAACCGGCAACCTTCCGTGGGTTCCAGAACGGTGCTGACACTGTAGGTCAGGCAGCAAATCTTGGCGAAGTTCGGGCGAACCTACGACAGATCTCTAAGTAACTACGGCCGATCTCTGAATGCGACCCGCGCACCCTCAACCGCCTGCAAAGGCGGGTATCAGACGCACCGAATCCCCGGAGCGCACCGGCGTCTGAAGTTCCCGAAGAAACCGAACATCCTCGTCATTGACGAGAACCAGAACTGAGCCACGGACCGTGCCGTCGGGCTGACATAACCGATCATAGACTCCATTGAAGCGCTCCTGCAATTGCAGGAGAACCTCGCCAAGGGTTCCGGGCCCGACTTCGACAGCCTCTTCGCCATCACACAGTCGACGGAGTTGGGGCGGGATCAGAACTTCAACCATGGCCTTGGATCATCAAAAACTCGCCCTAACAGCCCGATCCGCGTTAACTCGCCGCCTCGGCCTGATCTGAGGCCAACAGTGCCTCAAATTCACGGAGGCTAGGTTTAATAACCCTCGACTCACCGCAATGCCCAAGCATGGCTTCCAGCGTCTTGAGGCCGTTGCCAGTGATGCATAGCACTGCGCTGGAATCGGACGGAATCTTGCCTTGGGCGATAAGCTTCTTGGCAACACCCACGGTTACGCCACCCGCTGTCTCTGCGAAGATTCCCTCTGTTTCTGCGAGCATCCGGATGCCATCACGAATTTCGTCATCTGAAACATCATCACTGTGGCCACCAGTCTCTTTCATGACCTTCAGAGCATAGAAACCGTCGGCGGGAGTCCCGATCGCCAACGACTTGGCAATGGTATTGGGCTTCACCGGCTTGAAGAAATCCAACCCGGCTTTCTGCGCGGTCGTGATCGGAGAGCAACCCGTGGCCTGGGCTCCATGAATTTTCCACCCTTGGCTCTGCACCAATCCCAGCTTGGAAAACTCCTGATAGCTCTTGTGGATCTTGGTTAGCAAAGAACCGGAAGCCATGCAGACCACCGTGTGTTCCGGAATCTGCCACCCTAACTGCTCCTGAATCTCGAAGCCCATGCTCTTGGAGCCCTCCGCATAATAGGGTCTCATATTGACGTTCACAAACGCCCATCCGTACTTGCCGGCGATCTCTGCACACAACCGGTTCACCTCGTCATAATGACCCCGGATCGCCACGACATTCGCCCCGTAGACCAGAGAATTGACGACCTTGCCCTGCTCGAGGTCCGAGGGAATGAAAACGTAGCAATGGAGGCCCGCGGCCGCAGCATTGGCCGCAACCGAATTGGCCAAATTGCCCGTGGACGCGCAAGCGACCGTCTTGAATCCAAGTTCCACGGAACGACTCAGAGCAACGCTCACCACGCGGTCCTTGAAGGACAGCGTCGGATAATTGACCGCATCGTTCTTAATCCACAATTCGCGGATCCCCAACCGAGCGGCCAGACGATCTGCCTTGATGAGTGGAGTATACCCCACCTTAGCTCCCACCGTTGGTTCGCCGGCAATCGGGAGCAGTTCCCGATACCGCCACATGTTCTGGGGACGCGAGCAAATCTTATCGCGGGTGAGACTCTGGCGGATGCGCTCGTAGTCATAAGCCACTTCCAGCGGTCCAAAATCGAACTCGCAAACATGTGTGGCCCCCAGGGGGTATTCTCGACTGCACTCCCGGCACTTCAGTGCCTTCATGAATCCGTTGCTCTGGCTCATAAGAAAAATAACCGCCGCGGCAACCGATCAGCGCACATCCAAAAAACCGACGCGGTGGGAAACAAAAACCCCTTCCGCAAAGCGAGAAGGGGTCTCCTAGGGAGACGACGCTTCTCATCTTCGCCGGAACTTTGTAGTTCCGACCGGATTTGGCACCTGGCCGTAGAGCACGTCAGCTCCACCGGTTGCCGTGGCTTCATCGGGCCGTCCCCTCTGCCACTCTGGATGAGCGCCACAGTTACCTGCAGCAAAGGTAGTTAATCCGCGGCAGGACCCAATCTGTCAAAAGTTTTCTGTCTTCAACCTTCATTTGAATCGCCCTCCCCCGGATGCAATCCATCGACAATGAACCTCTGCTGCAGCCGAGTTGAGGCCCCGAGTTTTGAAAGCCCGGGGCAACCCCCTTTTTTCTTTTCCTAAACATTCGATCCAAACAAGAGCCTGTCCCCAATCAAATCACCGATTCCCCGAGCTCACGGACATCTACCAACCGCAGAACTTCGCGCCTCGAACCCCCAGAGTTACATGAGCCTACCACCCCAAAGAGGCGCTAAATAAGAGCCTGTCCCTCATAAGAGGCGCTATATACGAGCCTGTCCCTCATAGACCCGGAAGACCTTTGACTTCTCTTTCGCAGACTCCGCGCTAGTTTGCACCCGCCATGAATTCCGTTAGCACCGTCGTTCTTTCCCGCGATTGCGACGCGATCCAAATCCCTGCGGGCAATGTCGTCACTCTTCCGGCAGGAACCGAGGTCGACATCACCCAGACCCTCGGTGGGTCCTACACCGTCCACGCCATGGGCGGCCTGTTCCGCATCGGGCCCAAAGATGCAGACGCTTTGGGAATCACTCCCTCCGCCGAGGTATCGACCGCACCCGTCACCGGTGACACGGACGAGAAATCGGTCTGGGAAGCCCTCCGCAGCTGTTATGATCCCGAAATCCCGGTCAACATCGTCGATCTGGGACTGGTCTATGACATGGGGATCGAGCTTCTCCCCAGCGGCACCAAAAAGATCTTCGTGAAGATGACCCTCACAGCTCCTGGGTGTGGTATGGGAGCCACCATCGCCGGCGACGCCCAACAAAAGATCCTCACCCTGCCTGGCGTTGAAGACGCATCGGTTGAGATCGTCTGGGACCCACCCTGGCATCAAAGCATGATCACCGCCGAAGGACGTCGCTTGCTAGGACTCGAGTAACTCTGATCTTAGGTTTCTCAAGCCCCTACCACCCAAAGCCACGCCCCTATCCGTGACTGATCACCTGACATGAAGAAGACCGGCCCATTTCACGACATCCCCTCCGTCCTCAGCGATATCCGCCTGGGCAAAATGGTGGTTGTCGTGGATGACGAGGATCGTGAAAACGAGGGTGATCTCGTATTGGCTGCCGAAAAAGTGACCCCGGATGCGATCAACTTCATGGCCAAACATGGCCGAGGACTAATCTGCGTTCCGACTGTTGGCGAGCGACTCAAGCAACTGGGCATCGAACAGATGGTTGTGCAGAACCGCGACGCTTATAAGACCGACTTCCAGGTCAGCGTCGATGCTGCCAAAGGCATCAGCACCGGCATTAGCGCCGCCGACCGAGCCAAGACGATCCAAGTCATGGTGGACCCAACGGCCACACCCGCAGATCTCGTCCAACCCGGGCATATCTTCCCTTTGCGATCCAAGGCTGGAGGGGTCCTGCGCCGAGCCGGACATACTGAGGCGGCCGTTGATTTGGCCACTCTGGCGGGCCTGCGACCCGCAGGGGTGATCTGTGAAATCATGAATGATGACGGCTCGATGGCACGTCTGCCAGAGCTGCTGCGTTTCGCCAAGAAACACAAACTCAAGATCTGCACCATCGAATCACTGATCCAGTTCCGCCGGAATTCCGAAAGACTGATTGAGCGAGTTGAATCGATCCGCATGCCCACCGACTACGGTGATTTCACTCTGCACCTATACTTATCGAAAGTGGATGGAGCCGAGCACTTGGCTCTGGTGAAAGGTGAAGTGTCCGGCAAAAAGGGGGTCATGGTCCGGGTGCACAGCGAATGCCTGACTGGCGACGTTTTTGGTTCACGCCGATGCGACTGCGGCCCCCAGTTGCACGCGGCTATGGAGCGAATCGAGAAAGAAGGTCGCGGGGTAATTCTCTACATGAGGCAGGAGGGTCGAGGCATAGGGCTTGGTGCTAAGATCAAAGCCTACAAGCTACAAGAGCAAGGTTTAGACACCGTAGAAGCCAATTTGCAGCTCGGTTTTCCGATGGACCTCAGAGACTACGGCTTTGGGGCACAGATGCTGTCGGATCTGGGCGTGAAGAAAATCCGCCTCTTGACCAACAATCCGAAGAAGGTCGTGGGTTTGCAGGGGCATGGGTTAGAGATCATCGAGCAACTCCCCATCCGGGTGGTGCCCAATCCGGACAACGAGCGCTACCTCAAAACCAAACGAGACCGCATGGGCCACCTGCTCTAGTCGGGATGCCTTCGGTCAGGTGAGAAACTTGTGAGGTTACTCGCTACTTTCAGTGGGTAGCAGTAGCTCCCAAGATGGGGAAGCGACTTGAAGATTTCTTGTCCCGGGCGGGATTGATCCGAGGCGTCAACAGCAATTGCTCCGGTGTTCGTGAGAAACGTCCAGGTTGCGTCAAGAAGTTGCCAAACCGCATAAAACCCAAGCTTTCCGGGGGGGGTACGTATCGAAAGT
>Ga0209617_10000187_pt1 | contig 25633 bp, 22 predicted proteins | sample LakEriepJuly2011_2_FD_187459 | JGI IMG/M metagenome (GOLD analysis project Ga0209617, IMG submission 187459) | Freshwater microbial communities from dead zone in Lake Erie, Canada - CCB epilimnion July 2011 (SPAdes) (version 2) | ecosystem: Environmental > Aquatic > Freshwater > Lentic >...
AGGTTGTTGAGCACGGCGGTGCGCGGGCGGTAGTGCACGAACTTGCTGCGCTTGTCGAAGAAGGCGGTGTCGTACTCGTCCGCTTCAATGACGAACGGATGCCCACTGGCAGGGCGCGCAGCCTCATCGGTGCGGCCCAGCCGCGCCGACACTCCGAAGTTCTGTGGCACGCCGCCCACCAGGAAGCCCGGCTGCTGGCCGGCGGCCTCCAGGATCCAGGTCAGCATGGACGTCGTCGTCGTCTTGCCATGCGTGCCCGCCACGGCCAGCACATGGCGGCCTTGCAGCACGTGTTCGCTCAGCCATTGCGGGCCGCTGGTGTAGGGCAGGCCCGCGTCGAGGATGGCTTCCATCAGCGGGTTGCCGCGGCTGACGACGTTGCCGATGACGAACAGATCGGGCTTGAGCGCGATCTGTTCCACGCCGTAGCCTTCGATCAGGTCGATGCCGAGGGCGCGCAGCTGGTCGGACATGGGCGGATAGACGCCCGCGTCGCAGCCGGTCACGCGGTGGCCGGCTTCACGGGCAAGGGCCGCCACGCCACCCATGAAGGTGCCGCAGATGCCAAGGATGTGGATGTGCATGGGGACTTCCGAAAGACGGGGCCTGTGACTGGGCCAAAAACGGGCTCAGGCCCCGTGTCAGAGCTGGCGGAACGCGTTCGCGGCCGCGGCCACGGTGTCGGCGATGTCCTGCTCGGTGTGGGCGGCGCTGACAAAGCCAGCTTCGTACATGGCGGGTGCCAGGTACACGCCCTGGTCCAGCATCAGGTGGAAGAAGCGGTTGAAGGTGTCGGTGCCTTTGGCCATCACGGCCTGGTAATTCTGCGGCAGGCTGTCGGCGAAGAAGAAGCCGAACATGCCGCCTTCGCTGTCGGCCGTGAGCGTCACGCCCGCATCGCCCGCAACCTTCACGAAGCCGTCCATCAGGCTGCGCGTGCGTTGGCCAAGCTGCTCGAAGAAGCCAGGGCGCTGGATGATTTTCAGCGTGGTCAGTCCACAGGCCGTGGCCACCGGGTTGCCCGACAGGGTGCCGGCCTGGTAGACCGGGCCCAGCGGCGCCAGTTTGGACATCACCTCGCGCGAGGCCGCGAAGGCCGCCAGCGGCATGCCGCCGCCAATGACCTTGCCGAACACGCTGAGGTCGGGCGCGAAGCCGGGAATGGCCTTTGCATAAATGCTCTGTGCGCTGCCCAGGGCCACGCGGAAGCCGCTCATGACCTCGTCGAACACCAGCATGGCGCCGTGCTGCGTGCACAGCTCGCGGATGCGCTGCATGAAGGGCACGCTGGCGCGCACGAAGTTCATGTTGCCCGCGATGGGTTCGATCATCACGCAGGCGATCTCGCTGCCTTGGCTGGCAAACGCTTCTTCAATTTGCGCGATGTTGTTGTACTCGAGCACGAGCGTGTGCTGCACCACCTCGGCGGGCACGCCCGCACTCGTTGGGTGGCCGAAGGTGGCCAGGCCGGAGCCTGCCTTGACCAGCAGGGCGTCGGCATGGCCGTGGTAGCAGCCCTCGAACTTGATGATCTTGTTGCGACCGGTGAAGCCGCGCGCCAGGCGGATGGCGCTCATGCCGGCCTCGGTGCCGGAGCTGACCAGGCGCACCTGCTCGGCGCTCGGCACGATTTTCAGGATCTCCTCGGCCAGCTCGACCTCGCGCTCGGTGGGCGCACCGAAGCTGAACCCGTCGAGTGCGGCCTTCTGCACCGCCTCCAGCACCTCGGGGTGACCGTGGCCCAGGATCATCGGCCCCCAAGAGCCGATGTAGTCGGTGTAGCGCGTGCCTTCGGCGTCCCAGAAATAGGGGCCTTGGGCGCGCTGGACGAAGCGGGGTGTGCCGCCCACGGCCTTGAAGGCGCGCACGGGCGAGTTCACACCGCCCGGGATGACGCGCTGGGCGCGTTCGAACAGGGCGGCGTTGCTCATGGCATCAGTGGACATTGCGGGAACTCGGAGGGGGAACGGAATCGTCCAGCGCTGGGTGGCCGGACTCGGTGGCTTCTTCGCCTTCGGCAGGCGGCTCGCCCGGGGGCAGGGCCCAGAAGAAGCGGTCGGGCACGACGCCGCCCATGCCGGGGCGGAAGCCCGCGTCCAGCGACTGGTCCAGGAAGCTCAGGGCTTCTGAGACGGCCACGTCCAGCTCGGTGCCGCTGGAGATGATGGCCGCCAGGGCCGCAGAGAGCGTGTCGCCCGCGCCCACGAAGCTGGCCTCGAAGCGCTCGAAGCGCTCGCCTGCCACCGCACCTTGCGCCGTCGCCAGCACGTTGTCGATGAACTGGTCGGGCAATTGCACACCCGTCACCAGCACGTAGCCCGCGCCCAACTCGGCCGCGGCCACGGCCAACTCGCGCGCCGAAGGCGGGCGCTCGGACTCCCAATCGGGCAGCAGGAAGTCGGTCAGCGTCGTGTGGTTGCCCACCAGCACATGGCTGGACGGCACGATCAGCTCGCGGAAGGCCTCCAGGTAGGCGCTTTGCGCGTCTTCCTCCATCCACGACAGGTTGGGCAGGTAGGACACCAACGGCACATCGGGGTAGTCCGAGATGATCTCGGCGACCACGCCCACGCCCTCGGCGCTGCCCAGGAAGCCCACCTTCCACGACGCGATGGTGGCGTCTTCCAGGATGGAGCGGGCCTGCTCGGCGATGGCGTCGGCGTCGATCTCGACCGACTCGAACACCTCGGCGGTGTCACGGATCAGCAGGCTGGTGATCACGGGCAGAGCGTGCGCGCCCATGGCCGCGATGGTGGCGATGTCGGCGGCGATGCCGGAGGCCCCGCTGGGGTCGTTGGCGTTGAAGCTCAAGACACAGGCCGGTGCGCCCGCGTCTTGGTCTGCGGGGTCGAGGGTCTCGTCAGAGACGTTGTGGGGGCCGGTCTGGGGGGCGTTCATGCGTGAGGTAAGCAATGTAAGAAGCGTGAGCCAGTGCCCGAGATGGGCGCGACACCCTGCGATATTCCCAGGAATCGCGCCGCAGGCCCGTGGCTACAATGGGTTCATTGTATTCAAGTGAACCCAAGCGACGTGAGCGACTTCTCAACCTGGATGTGCCTGATCTGTGGCTGGATTTACGACGAAGCTGCGGGCCTGCCTGAGGAAGGCATCGCCCCCGGCACGCGTTGGGCCGACGTTCCCATGAACTGGGTGTGTCCCGAATGCGGCGCGCGCAAGGACGATTTCGAGATGGTGCCGGTCTGATGGCCGCTGCGCGCTCCCCTCAAGGGATGGAGGAAGGTGTCCGTGTCTGATTTCGACAAGCCGCAAGAGCCCGCTACCACCAAGGTCCTCGTCATCGACGACAGCAACACCATCCGGCGCAGCGCCGAAATCTTCCTCAAGCAGGGCGGATACGAGGTGGTGCTGGCCGAAGACGGCTTCGATGCGTTGTCAAAGGTCAACGATCACGCCCCAGATGTTATTTTTTGTGACATCTTGATGCCCCGCCTGGACGGCTACCAAACCTGCGCCATCATCAAACGTAACCCGCGTTTCGCCCGCACGCCCGTGATCATGCTGTCGTCCAAGGATGGCCTGTTCGACAAGGCCCGAGGCCGCATGGTGGGCTCGCAGGACTACCTGACCAAGCCCTTCACCAAAGACCAGTTGCTGCAGGCTGTCGCTCAATGCACCGCGCAGAATCAGGGATGACCTGGGTTCAACGGTGTCCGTGGGTGTCACCCTTTGCAGCCAGAATGTGAGTTCCACGCCGCAGGCGGAGCCCGGGGATGACGCAGGGCGGCGTTTCAAGAGGTTCCTATGCCAATCCAGAAGATTCTGCTCGTTGACGACTCCAAGACCGAACTGCATGTGCTGTCGGAGTTGTTGACCAAGCGCGGCTACAAAGTGCGCACCGCCGAAAACGGCGAAGAGGCGCAACGCCGACTGGCAGAAGAGAAGCCCGATCTCATCATCATGGACGTGGTCATGCCCGGCCAGAACGGCTTCCAGCTGACCCGCGCCATCACCCGCGACCCGCTGTTTGCCAGCGTGCCGGTGATCATCTGCTCCAGCAAGAACCAGGAAACCGACCGGGTCTGGGGCATGCGCCAGGGCGCACGCGACTACGTCGTCAAGCCCGTCAACCCGGAAGAGCTGCTGTCCAAGATCAAGGCCTTCGGCTGATCGGGGCGCGAGGACATGGCCAACAAAGACGCCCTGAGGGAGTTGCAGCAGCGCCTGGCCCAGCGCCTGCAGACGGTGCGCGAACAAGCCCCGACCCGCAACTGGCTGGCCGTGGAGCTGGCCGGCCACGGCTTCTTGCTGCCGCTGGACCAGGCAGGTGAGATCTTCCCACTGTCGGCCGTGCATGCCGTGCCACACAGCCAGCCCTGGTTCCTGGGCGTGGCCAATTTGCGTGGCCAATTGCACGGCGTGATCGACCTGGCGGGTTTCGTCGGCTTGCCGCGCCGCACGCCGCGCGCCCAGCTCGTTGCACCAGCCCGCGACACCCGCGAGGCCCGCGAAGGCGCCCGCCTGGTGGCGTTCAACGGCAAATTGCAGGTCAATGCGGCCCTCTTGATTGACCGCCTGCTGGGCCTGCGCAATGCCAACGCGCTGCAGCCCGCGCCTGCCGCCGAAGAGGCTGGCAAACCCCATTTCATCGGTCAGCAGATGGCCGACGCCCAGGGCCGCATCTGGTATGAGCTGGACCTGGCGGCTCTGGCCGCGGACGAGGCCTTCGCGCGCATTGATGCGCACTGACACGCATCAATGCCTGAGCACCGTGGCCTGCACACCGAATCATTCTGAAGTCATTGGAGAGCGAGCATGAGTTTCCTGAGCCGTTTCAAGGAGCTGGGCAAGTCACAGGACCGCGACGAGGTCCAGCCCGAGGCCCTGAGCACGGAAGGCATGGTGACCGCCGCCGGTGTGCAGATGGTGGACACGCAGGCGTCGCACTCCACCTTGCAGGCCGGTGCGACCACCACCTCGGACTCGATCATTTCGGAAGCCGCGCCCTCGCAGTTCCCCGACGATTACAACGAAACCCGCTTGCACCCCGATGCCGACGGCCAGCCGGCCAACGAGGCGCGCTCGGGTCTGCCCCTGATCGGTCACTTGCGCCTGGACCGCCAGCAGCGCGTGCTGGGCGCCACGCTGGCCGTGGGCGTGCTGGGCCTGATGCTCAGCGCCTTCCTGTCGGTGAACTCGGCCGACCGCCGTGCTGCGCAAACCGGTGCCACCGGTCAGGCGCTGATGCAGTCGCAGCGTTTGGCCAAGTCGGTCTCGCAGGCCTTGATCGGCCGTGCGCAGGCCTTCGCCGAGGTGTCGGACAGCGCCAAGGTGCTGGCCAGCAACGTGCGCGGCCTGGCGCAGGGCGACAGTGGTTTGGGCCTCAACCAGGTGCAGGGCAGTGCGCAAGAGGCGCTCAATGGCCTGATCCCGCTGGTGGACCGCGCCGAAAAGAACGCCAACTTCGTGCTCTCGCAAAAGCAGACGCTGACCCAGGTGAGCTCGGCGCTGCGCGAAGTCAACGGGCAGTCCTCCGAGTTGCTGGACCTGGCCGAAGGCATCGCTTCGGTCCGCATCGAGAAGGGCGGCGTCAGCCCTGCCGAGGCCTTGTCGCTGAACCAGCTGGTGATGCTGACGCAGCGCATCGGCAAGTCGGCCAACGAATTCCTGACGGTGGAAGGCGTGTCCACCGAGGCCGTGTTCCTGCTGGGCAAGGACCTCAACGCCTTCAAGGAAATCGCCGAAGGCCTGCTCAACGGCAACCAGGAGCTCAAGCTCGTGGCCTCGCGTGACCCGGCGGTGCGCGAGCAACTGGACGCGCTGCTGAAGATTTTCGAGCGCACCCGCACGCAATCGACCTTCATCCTGGGCTCGCTGCAAGGCCTGGTGGCCGCGCGCGACGCGCAGGTGGCTGTGATCGATGACTCCGAACCCCTGCGCAAGGGCCTGGAAGACGTGCAGCGCAAGCTGACCGAGGGCGCCGGCATCGGCGGCCTGAACGTGGCGCTGATCCTGATCTTCCTGCTGGTGACGGCGGCCGGAGCCTATGGCCTGCTGCGCGTGTTCCTGACCGACCAACGCCAGCGCGCCCTGGTGGCAGAAGCCCAGCGCCAGGAAGCCGAACGCCAGGAGCGCGAGGCCAAGCGCGTCAACGACGCGACCCAGGCGGCCATTCTGCGTTTGATGAACGAGCTGCAGATGGTGGCCGAGGGCGACCTGACGCAACAAGCGACCGTGACCGAAGACATCACCGGCGCCATCGCCGACTCGGTGAACTTCACGGTGGAAGAGCTGCGCACCCTGGTGGCGCAGGTGCAGGGCGCGGTGTCGCGGGTGTCGGACACGACCGGCCAGGTGGAGTCCACCTCGACCGAGCTGCTGGCCGCCTCCGACGAGCAGCTGCGCGAGATCCGCGAAACCGGCGAGTCCGTGCTGCAGATGGCCGGCCGCATCAACGAGGTGTCTGCGCAAGCCCAGCACTCGGCCGAAGTGGCGCGCCAATCGCTGGCCGCTGCCGACTCTGGTCTGGCCGCTGTGCAGAACGCCATCGGCGGCATGAACACCATCCGGGAGCAGATCCAGGACACCTCCAAGCGCATCAAGCGGCTGGGCGAGTCCTCGCAGGAAATTGGCGAAATCACCGAACTGATCTCGGACATCACGGAGCAGACGAACGTGCTGGCCCTGAACGCAGCCATCCAGGCCGCCTCCGCCGGTGAAGCCGGTCGCGGCTTCTCGGTGGTGGCCGAGGAAGTGCAGCGACTGGCCGAACGCTCGGCCGACGCCACGCGCGAAATTGCCGCGCTGGTGCGCACCATTCAGACCGACACGCAAGACGCCGTGGCCGCCATGGAGCGCTCCACGCAGGGCGTGGTCGAAGGGGCCCGCCTCTCTGACGCCGCCGGCTCCGCGCTGGGTGACATCGACCGCGTGTCGCGCCGCCTGGCCGAACTGATCGAGCAGATTTCCTCGCAGGCGCTGCGCGAGGCTGAATCCGCCAACGTCGTGGTGTCGAACATCCAGCACATTTTTGCCGTGACCGAGCAGACCGGTGAGGGCACGCGCTCCACGGCCCAGCTGGTGCGGGAACTGGCCAAAACCGCCGATGAGCTGCAGCAGTCGGTGGCCCGCTTCAAGATCTCGGCCTGACCCAGAGCAGGGACACCATCGCCATGGACAGCCTCCACTCCGACACCTCCGACGTGCCAGCGCCAGACCTCCACGCCGACGACCTCAGCGCCCTGGCCTGGGTGCAGGAGGAGTTGCGCAAGTCGCTGGACGCTGCGCACAAGGCGCTGCACCGCGCCCTCAAGGACCGGCAATCGGCCGAGCAGTCGGACGTCGATGCGCTCGACCCGGCCGTGCTGCGCACCGCGCGCCAGCAGCTCCACCAGGGTGTGGGTGCGCTGGAGTTGGCTGGCTTGCCCGCTGGTGCCGCCTTGTTGCGTGCCAGCGAGGCCGTGGTGCAGAAGTTCGTCAACCGCCCCAGCGCGCTGAATGCCGATGCGGTGCGGGACATCGAGCGCGCGTCTTTCGCCCTGCTCGATTACATGTCGCGCCGCGTGGCGGGCAAGCAGGTCTCGGCCGTGGCGCTGTTCCCGCAGTACGAGGCCCTGGTGGCTCGCGTCGGTGGCACGCTGCCGCGTCCGTCCGATCTGTGGTCTCAGGACTGGCCTGCGTTGTCGCTGGAATCGACCCTGGCCGCGCCAGATGACGTGGCACCACGCAAGGCCGATGCGGAAACGGTCGAGGCTTTCGAGGCTGGTTTGCTGAGCCTGCTGCGTCGCCAGCAGCCTGAAGACGCCCAGACCTTGGCGGGCCTGTGCACCGGCCTGGCCCGCGACGCCGAGCAGCGCCGTGCCCACCGCGAGTCCGCCACCTGGATGCTGGCCAGCGGTTTCCTGGAAGGCCTGTCCGAGCGCCACATCGAGCTCAGCGTGCACGCCAAGCGCGTGCTGTCGTCGCTGCTCAGCCAGCTGCGCGTGATCGTCAAGGGCAATGGCGTGCCCTCTGACCGGCTGGCCTCGGAGCTTCTGTTTTTCTGTGCACAGGCCGCCGAGGCCCAGCCCTCTGAGCACTCGGTGCTGGCCCGTGTGCGCCAGACCTTTGGCCTGGAGCGCCACCGCCCAGTCAGCTTGGTGCAATCGGCGCTGGGTCGCCACGATCCGGCCGTCATCACCCAGGCCCTCAAGCGCGTGGGCAGTGCCAAGGAAGGCTGGTCGGCCGTGGCCGCGGGAGAGGTCTTGCGCCTGGGCGGCTTGGGCGAGCAGTTCTCCCTGGTGGGCGACTCCTTGCGCAAGCTCTTCCCCGAGGGCGAGGTGCTGGGCAATGCCCTGACCGATGCCGTGCAGCGCAGCGTGGCACGCGCCCAGGCGCCGGACGCCGGCCTGGCCATGGAAGTGGCCACCAGCTTGCTGTACGTCGAAGCCAGCCTGGAAGACGCCGAGTTCGACCAGCCTGAGCAGCGCGACCGCGTGCACCGTCTGGCCGAGCGCATCCGCCAGGTCAGCGAAGGCCAACCGGCCGCCCCGCTGGAGGGCTGGATGGAGGACCTCTACCGTCGCGTCTCCGACCGCCAGACCATCGGCAGCGTGGTGCAGGAGTTGCGCACCGCGCTGTCCGAATCCGAAAAGCACATCGACCAGTTTTTCCGCGATCCCCAGGACCGCAGCCCGCTGATCGAGGTGCCCCATCAGCTGCAATCCGTCCGCGGCGTGCTGGCTGTGCTGGGGCTGGACCTGGCTGCTCAGGCCAGCGTCCACATGCGCCACGACGTCGAGCACCTGCTGCAGCCCGACGCCGACCTGGACGCCGCAGCGCAAGCGGGTGTCTTCGACCGCCTGGCGACCAACCTGGGCGCCCTCGGTTTCCTCATCGACATGATGGGGGTGCAGCCCAGCTTGGCCAAATCGCTGTTCACGTTCGACGAGGCCACGGGTGTGCTCTCGCCGCTGATGGGACGAGAAAAAAAAACACCGCTGACGCCGGACGATCCTGTTGAGGCTGCGGCCCACCACGTCCAGCAGGTCGAGAAGGAAGAAGCCCAGGCTGCGGCCGAAGAGGTGGTGCAGACGTTGGGGCAGGGTGATGCCAGTCTGGACGACGTTTCCGAGCAATTGCAGAAGCTGGCCGAAACGCCCCATGTGCAGGATCAGGCCGGTCTGGCCGACCAGCTGGCGGCGGTGCAAGCCACGCTGGACCATGCCCGCCAGGGCGAACACGGCGAGACCGACGCTCTGGCCATGGCCGCCGCCCGCGAACAGGTGGCCGAGCAAGTCGCCCAGGTTCTGGCTGACCTGAGTCCGCCAGAGCCCGTGCAGCCCGAGTCCTTGGCGCCCGTGCTGCCCCTGCTGGCGCCCACGCCCGCGGCCGAGATCGCATCGACCGGTCTGGAGGAAGACGACGAGATGCGCGGCATCTTCCTGGAGGAAGCCCGCGAGGTCATCGGCGAAGCCCGCGACGCCCTGACCACGCTGCAGCGCCAGCCCGCTGACCTCAACGCCCTCACGGCCGTGCGCCGGGCGTTCCACACGCTCAAGGGCAGCTCGCGCATGGTGGGCCTCAAGGAGTTTGGCGAAGCTGGCTGGGCCTGCGAGCAGCTCTACAACAGCTGGTTGGCATCCCAGCAACCTGCCAACGACGACCTGATTGGCCTGAGCACCGAGGTGCTCGATTTCCTGGCGGCTTGGACCGAGGCCATCGCGGCCGGCCAGGACGCCCATTGGCGCAGCGCCCCGGTGGTTGCTGCCGCTGAAGCCCTGCGCCTGCGCGGCGAACGCCAGCCGCTGCATTGGGCCGAGCTTCCCGTGCCCGAGGCGCTGGCAGAGCTGGCGACCCCGGATGTCCTGACCGAAGCCCCGCCACCCGCGATGCAGCTGGATGCCGTCGCAGAGCCTGACCGCCTGGCGCTGGACCTGCCCATCCTGTCCGACATGCCCGAGGTGTCCGAAGCACCCGCGTCTGGCGTGGTCGACACGCCACCCGTGGGTTCCGACGGCGCGGTCGAAGACCCGGAGATCGCCCTGGACCTGAGCATGCTGGAGGTCATCGAGCCCACCGACGTGGTGCTGCTGGATGACGCCGACCCGACCCAGCCGGCGGCGCTGCCAGCGGTCACAGCGGCTGACATCGACCTGTCCGGTGACTTTGCCGCGCCGATGGCGTCGATCGAACCCACCGAGCCCGCCGAAGACAGCGACGAACAGGTCAAGGTGATTGGCCCCTTGCGCATCAGCATCCCGCTGTTCAACATCTACCTCAACGAGGCCGACGAGCAATCGCGCCGCCTGTGCACGTCCCTCAACGAATGGGCGCTGGAGGTGCACCGCCCCGTCAGTGACGAGGCCGTGGCCTTGGCCCACTCGCTGGCGGGCAACTCGGCGGCCGTGGGCTACAGCGGTTTGTCGCAGCTCGCCCGATTGCTGGAGCATGGCCTGATGCGCTCGCAGCAGCTGGGTCCGGCCGATGCCGACACCGCCGAGCTGTTCAACGAAGCCGCCGACGAGATCCGTCAGCTGCTGCACCAGTTCGCCGCCGGCTTCCTGCGTGAACCCTCCGAGCCCCTGCGCCAGCGCCTGGAGGACTTCGACCACGAGGCCTCGCGCCGCATCGAATCGGGCGATTTCGGCCAGCCTGCCGAGGCGCCGACCTCCCACCTGCGCCTGGTGCACAGCAGCGACAGCCTCCCGCTGGACGAGCCCCTGTCGGCCGAGATCACCCACATCTCGCCCAGTTCGCACGACGCCCTGACGCCGCTGCAGTTGCCTTGGGACGACGAAGACGACATCGACGCGACCGATCACATCGACGCAGACCTGTTCCCCATTTTCGAGGAAGAGGCGCTGGAGCTGCTGCCTCAGCTGTCGTCGCAAACCCGCCAGTGGCTGGACCACCCCGATCAGCCCGACGCCCCTGCGGCGTGCATGCGCACGCTGCACACCTTCAAGGGCGGTGCGCGCCTGGCGGGCGCCATGCGCCTGGGCGAGCTGGCGCACCGCCTGGAGTCCAGCATCGAGCGCCTGCTGGCCGACGGCGCCATGGACCGCGATGCCATCGCCCCGCTCGAAACCCGGGTGGACCGCCTGGTGGACGTCTTCGAAGTGCTGCGACAGGCCGATGCCCAGGCCCAAGCGGCGCAGCCCGCGTTGTTGGTTTTGCCCGAAACCCCGCTGAACGCCGAGCCGTTGTCGAACCTCCCGCAGCCGGAGGTGCACGCCGCAGAGGACACCACGGAGGACGTCGCCGAGGCTGGCGCGGTGCTGGACATCGATCTCGCCCAGGACACGTTCCAGCCCGCAGCCGATGACGCCGCCAGTGTGAGCGATCCACGCGTTGCCGCACCGAGCGCGCAGCCTCCAGAGGCCCTGGCGCCCATCGCCTGGTCGGCGCTGGTGCGTCCGCAAGGCATGGTTTTGCGCGCCGCCGTCAGAGAAGCCGTGCAAGGCCCCTCGCAAGCAGCGGTTCGTGTGCGCCCCCAGTTGCTGGACCGCCTCGTCAACCACGCCGGTGAGGTCGCCATCACGCGCTCGCGCCTGCAAGGCCAGGTCGGTCAGATCCGTGGTTCCTTGACCGACCTGACCGAGAACCTCGACCGTTTGCGCCAGCAGCTGCGCGACATCGAGCTGCAGGCCGAAACCCAGGTCGCCACCCGCATGGAAGCCGCGCGTGCCGCGTCCCAGCAGTTCGATCCGCTGGAGTTCGACCGATACACACGTTTCCAGGAGCTCACCCGCATGATGGCCGAGTCCGTCAACGACGTGGCCACCGTGCAGCGGACCTTGCAGCGCAGCCTGGAGACCACCGAAGACCAACTCGTGGCCCAGGCCCGCCTGACGCGCGACCTGCAAGACGACCTGCTGCGCACCCGCATGGTGGAGTTCGAAGGGCTCTCCGAGCGCCTCTACCGCGTGGTCCGCCAAGCCGCCAAGGAGACGGGCAAACAAGTGCGCCTGGACATCGTCGGAGGCAGCACCGAGGTGGACCGCGGCGTGCTGGAGCGCATGACTGGCCCGTTCGAGCACCTGTTGCGCAACTGCGTGACCCACGGCATCGAGGCGCCCGAGGTTCGCACGGCGGCCGGCAAGGACGCCACTGGCACCATCACCGTGACGCTGGCGCAGGAAGGCAACGAAGTCAGCCTGGCCTTCAGCGACGATGGCGCTGGCTTGCAGCTGGGCCGCATCCGCGATCGGGCTGTGGCCCAGGGCCTGATTGCTGCCGAGGCGCAGCTCAGCGACGCCGAGTTGGCCCAACTCATCTTCACCCCCGGCTTCTCCACCGCCGAGCAAGTCACCGAGCTGGCCGGCCGAGGCGTGGGCATGGACGTGGTCCGCGCCGAGGTCAACGCCATGGGCGGCCGCATCGAAACGCAGACGCAAGAGGGCCAAGGCACGCGCTTCTCCTTGGTGTTGCCCTTGACCACCGCCGTGACCCGCGTGGTCATGCTGCGCTGCGGTCAGGTCAACGTGGCCGTGCCCACCCACCTCATCGAGATGGTGCGCAGAGCGCGTCCTGCCGAGGTCGAGCAGGCCTACCTCCAGGCTCACATGCCTTTTGGTGAGCTGAGCCTGCCGTTTTTCTGGTTGGGGGCGCTGCTGGACCTCAGCCCTGTGGGCCTCGAAGGCGCGCGCAGCTTGTCGGTCGTCATCGTGCGTTCGGCGCAGCAGCGCATCGCCGTGCACGTCGATGAGGTCTTGGGCAACCAGGAAGTGGTCGTCAAACACCTGGGCAGCCAGCTGGCGCGCCTGCCTGGCCTGGCCGGGATGACGTTGCTGCCATCTGGCGCTGTTTCGCTGATCTACAACCCGGTGGCTCTGGCGACGGTCTATGGCGAGCGCGCCCATGCCCTGACCGCGCAGGCCTTGCAGGGTGGCATGGGCGGACAGCCGCTGGCCGGTTGGCTGCAGCCCGATGCCCGAGGCCACATCCAACCGCAGGCGGGCGACTTGGCGCCAGCCGAGCGCGACGTGCCCATGGTGCTGGTCGTTGACGACTCGCTCACGGTTCGCCGCGTCACACAGCGCCTGTTGGCACGAGAGGGTTACCGGGTGGTGCTGGCAAAAGACGGTCTGGAAGCCCTTGAATTCCTGGCTCAGGAGCGACCGACGGTGGTACTGTCCGACATTGAGATGCCCCGCATGGATGGCTTCGATCTGGTGCGCAACATCCGCGCCGACCGGAAACTGGCCGACCTGCCCGTCATCATGATCACGTCACGCATCGCACAGAAGCACCGCGACTACGCCGCCGAACTGGGCGTCAACCACTACCTCGGCAAGCCTTACCGCGAGGACGAGTTGCTGGCCCTGGTTGCCCGGTACGCATCGGCATCCGCCGCGGCTTCCTTGCCCGCCACCGTGGTCTCCTGAAGGTTTCAACGCGGCCACCACCTTGCAGCAGTCCCAGCTCACGACATCCGACGCCCGCCACGGGGCCGTGCCCGGGGTGGACGATGCCATCACGCACTTGGCGGCTTTGACCGCGCAGCGTGACCGTGAGTTGCTGGACGTCACCTTGGCCCAGGGCGTGCTGGAGTTGCTGGGTGCCGCCAGCGTGGCCGTTTACCGGCTGATTGGCCGCGAGGACGATGTGCGGCGCTGGCTGTGTTGCGGGTTGTCGCGCAAGGGCAGCCTGACCGTGAGCGATCCGATGTGGGTCGATCTGCACCAGTTGCCACTCGAAGAAGAGTACCCCCACCGCCAGCGCGCCTTGGCGTCCCGCCTGCCGGAGCATGACGAGGAGCAGATCATGGGTCACGGCGAGCATGCCGTGTTGGCTCGCCACGTCGTCACACTGCCTCTCCCCGTTGAGGTGGGCTTGGCGGGGGTGTTGGAGGTCGGCTCCAACGAGGCTTTGTCATTGCAGGCGGTGCGCACAGTCCAGACCTTGTTGAAAGTGTTTGGCAATTTCCAGAACCTGCTGGAGTCCAGCCAGCGCGATGCGCTCACCAGCCTGCTCAACCGCCAGACCTTCGACGCGACCTTCCTCAAAGCCTCGATGCCGCTGGCGGAACGGCGTGCGGAGCATGCCCAGGGCGAGCGCCGCCACAACAGCGCCGCAGGCTACTGGCTGGGCGTGGTCGACATCGACAACTTCAAGCGCGTCAACGACAACTTCGGCCACCTCATCGGTGACGAGGTGCTCGTGCTGGTGGCGCGCATCATGCGCCAGACCTTCCGCCACTACGACCGCCTCTACCGCTTCGGTGGCGAGGAATTCGTGGTGTTGCTGCGTGGTGGCACCGAGGCCGATGCCATGGGCGCCTTCGAGCGCTTCCGCCGCAACGTGGCCAACTACCCCTTCCCGCAGGTGGAGCGCGTCACGGTCAGTGTGGGCTTCACCGAGGTCATGCACCACGACACGCCCAACGTGACGTTTTCGCGGGCCGACCAGGCGGTCTACCGCGCCAAGCACCAGGGCCGCGACCAGGTGCTGTGCCACGAAGCGCTGGTGCGCGATGGCGTGATGGCGTCCGGCGAGCAGCACATCGGCGACGTCGAGCTGTTCTGAGCCGGCGGCGTCCACACCGCTGGCGCCGCCAGGCACAGGCTCAGGCCTTGTTCGCTTTCACCACCGCATAGCGCGCCAGCGTCTCGGCACGGGCCTCGTCGTGTTGCACGATGGGTTGGGGGTAGTCGCGCCCGATCACCACATCCTCGGCCGTGGCCAGGTCGGCCGGGCGCGCCAGCCAGGGTGCGTGCAAGGCCTTGTCGGGCAGGCTGGCCAGCTCGGGCACGTAGCGGCGGATGAACTTGCCCTGCGGGTCGAATTTCTCGCTCTGGCTGATGGGGTTGAAGATGCGGAAATAGGGTTGCGCGTCGCAGCCCGACGATGCCGCCCATTGCCAGCCTCCGTTGTTGGCGGCCAGGTCGAAGTCCAGCAGCTTCTCGGCGAAGTAAGCCTCGCCACGGCGCCAGTCCAGCCCCAGGTCCTTGATGAGGAAGCTGGCCGTGACCATGCGCAGGCGGTTGTGCATGTAACCCGTCTGGTTGAGCTGGCGCATGGCCGCATCCACCAGCGGGTAGCCGGTGCGGCCCTCGCACCAGGCGGTGAACTGCGCATCGGCGTGCTTGCCGTGGGCCCATTTGATGAGGTCGTACTCGCGTCTGTAGGCGTGGCCAATCACGTGCGGGTGGTGGAAGAGGATCTGGTGGTAGAAGTCCCGCCAGATCAGCTCCGACAACCACACCCGTGCCCCTTCCGAGCCCGCTTGCGCGCGTCGCCAGGCCAGGCCGGCCAGCTCGCGGATGGACACCGTGCCGAAGCGCAGGTGGGTGGACAGGTAGCTCGGGCCCTTGACGCCGGGGAAGTCGCGGGTTTCGCCGTAGTGGTCGATGCGCTCCAGGAAGTCGGCCAGCAGGGCCTGAGCGCCACGGGTGCCGGTGGGCACCTTGAGCGTGTCCACGGTTTCGAAGTCCAGGTCGGGCAGGGTGGGCACGCGCGGCAGCTCGGGCGGACAGACCGAGGCCGGGATGGCGGCGAGGTGGGCCGCGTATTTCTCGACCGGGTAGGGCTTGAGGTAGAAGTCGTCGACCTTCTTCAGCCAGGCATTTTTGTAAGGCGTGAACACACCGTAGGGCGTGTCGTTGCCCGTCAGCACCTCGTTGCGCTCGAAGACGACGTGGTCCTTCAGGGTGTAGAGCGCCGCGCCAACATTGCTCAGCGCCCCGCGCACCTGGGCGTCACGCTGCAAGGCGTAGGGCTCGTCGTCGTGGGCGGCATAGACCGATTGCACACCCAGCTGCTCGGCCAGTTTCGGGATTTCGCGGCGGGCCGGACCGTGTCGCACGATCAGCCCCGTCAGTGCGGGCGTGGGTGCGCCCGCGTTGGCCGCCAGCACGCGCAAGGCGCCATCGAGTTCGAACAGGCTTTCGCGGATGAAGGCCACGCGGCGGTCGTGGCGGGGCAGGGCGTCGAGGATGTCGGTGTCGAACACGAAGGCGCACCACACCTTTTGCGCGTTTTTCAAGGCGTGGAAGAGGGCGGCGTGGTCGTGGCAACGCAGGTCGCGGCGCAGCCAGACCAGGGCGGATGAGTGGACTTCGTTCATGGCTTTGTTCTGCCCGCAGGCATTGTCTTGGTGCAGCCGCAGGCGGCTGGCCTAAAATCATGGCATGTCCGCCGACGTTTCCCATTCCATCGACCTGACCAACCAGTTTCTCATCGCCATGCCCGGCATGGTGGATGACAACTTCGCGGGCACCGTCGTTTACCTGTGCGAGCACAGCGACAACGGCGCGCTGGGCCTGGTCATCAACCGTCCCACAGACATCAATCTCAAGAACCTGTTCGAGCGCGTGGACCTGTCGCTGGACCGCGATGACCTCGCCGCGCGCCCGGTGTTTTACGGCGGCCCCGTCCAGACCGAACGCGGCTTCGTGCTGCACGAGGGCCTGGGCGACGACGGCGAGCATTACAGCTCGACGCTGAAGATCTCTGGCGGCCTGGAGATGACCACCTCGCGCGATGTGCTGGAAGCTCTCTCCAGCGGCGCCGGCCCCAAGCGCGTTTTCGTCACGCTGGGCTACGCGGGATGGGGTGCTGGGCAGCTGGAGGATGAAATCTCCCGCAACGGCTGGCTGTCGGTCAACGCCGACCCGGAGCTTATCTTCGCCACACCGGTGGCGCAGCGCTATGACAAGGCTTTGTCTCTGCTGGGCATCGACCGCAGCTTCCTGATGGGCGAGGCCGGGCACGCATGACGGGCGTGACGGCATCGGCCGCGGTCCGCACATTCCTGGCCTTCGACTACGGGCTCAAACGCGTGGGCGTGGCCACGGGCAACAGCTTCACGCGCCAGGCCCAGCCGCTGCAGACCATCGCTGCCGAAGGCGACGCGCGCTTTGCCCGCATTGGCCAACTCGTGGCCGAATGGCAGCCGACCGCACTGGTCGTGGGCGTGCCTTACCACCCGGACGGCGCCGAGCACGAGAACACGGCCCGTGCCCGCAAGTTCGGCCGCCAGCTCTCTGGACGCTTCCACCTGCCGGTGCACGAGGTCGATGAGCGCTACTCGACCACCGAGGCAAAATCCTTCGGTGCACGCGACCTGGACGCGGCGTCTGCCGCCATCCTGCTGCAACAGTTTTTCGACGCCCAGGACACGGCCGTGGCCTTGGGCAACCCTTCCGACGAGAGGCCCGCGTGACTCCCTCCGCCCCCCACACCCTGAGCCTCGATGCCGAGGCCCTCTATGGCAGCTTGCTGGAGGGCGTGCGTCGCCTGACGCTGTCCCACGCCGCCGATGACATCGCCCTGGTGGGCGTCTGGTCCGGTGGCGCCTGGCTGGCCGAGCGCCTGGCCCGCGACCTGGGCTTCAAAACGCCGCATGGCGTGATCTCCTCGGCCCTGCACCGCGACGACTTCAGCTCGCGCGGCCTGGCCGTGGGCAAGGACGCCACGCACCTGCCCTTCGAGGTCGATGGCCGCCACATCCTGCTCATCGACGACGTGCTCTACACCGGCCGCACCACGCGCGCCGTCATCAACGAGCTGTTCGACTTCGGCCGCCCCGCCAGCGTCACGCTCGCCGTGCTGGTGGACCGCGGCGGTCGCCAGCTGCCGATCGAGCCGGTTTTTTCCGCCGCCCGCATCGCCTTGCCGTCCGACGAGCGCGTGTCCCTGGACCGCACCGCCGAAGGCCGCTTCCAGTTCCATTTCGAGAGGGTGTGATGAAGAAACCCCAGCGCAATCCGCAGCTCAACGGCCATGGCGAGCTGATCCACCTGCTGTCCACGGAAGGCCTGCCCAAGGCCATCCTGCACCAGATCCTGGACACGGCCGAGCAGTTCTTGAGCGTCAACGACCGCGAGGTCAAGAAGGTGCCCCTGCTGCGCGGCAAGAGCGTCTTCAACCTGTTCTTCGAGAACAGCACGCGCACGCGCACCACCTTCGAGATCGCGGCCAAGCGCCTGAGCGCCGACGTCATCAACCTCGACATCGCGCGCTCGTCGGCCTCGAAAGGCGAAAGCCTGCTCGACACCATCGCGAACTTGTCCGCGATGCAGGCAGACATGTTCATCGTGCGGCACAGCGAGTCGGGTGCGCCTTACCTGATCGCCCAGCACGTGGCGCCGCACGTGCACGTGGTCAACGCCGGTGACGGGCGGCATGCGCACCCGACGCAGGCGCTGCTGGACATGTACACGATCCGGCACTACAAAAAAGATTTCTCCAACCTGACCGTGGCCATCGTGGGCGACATCGTGCACTCGCGCGTGGCCCGCTCCAACATCCACGCGCTGACCACCCTGGGCGTGCCCGAGGTGCGAGTGGTCGGCCCGCGCACCTTGGTGCCCGGTGACCTGCGCGAGATGGGCGTGCGCGTCTGTCACAGCATGGAAGAAGGCATCAAAGATGCCGACGTGGTGATCATGCTGCGCCTGCAGAACGAGCGCATGACCGGTGGCATGCTGCCCAGCTCCGGCGAGTTCTTCAAGGAGTTCGGTCTGACCGAAGCCAAGCTGGCCCTGGCCAAGCCCGACGCCATCGTGATGCACCCAGGCCCGATCAACCGCGGCGTGGAAATCGAATCGGCCGTGGCCGATGGCAAGCAAAGCGTCATCCTGCCGCAGGTCACCTTTGGCATCGCGGTGCGCATGGCGGTGATGGGCATCATCGCGGGGAATGAAGCATGAGCAAGATCCTGATCCAACACGGCCGCCTGGTCGACCCCGCTTCCGGCCTGGACCAGGTCGGTGACCTCGCCATCACCTCCGGTCGCATCAGCGCCATCGGCAAGGTGCCAGCCGATTTCGCCGCAGACCGCGTCATCGACGCCACCGGCCTCATCGTGGCCCCCGGCTTGGTAGATCTGGCCGCACGCCTGCGCGAGCCCGGTCACGAGCACGAGGGCATGCTGGAGTCCGAGCTGGCGGCGGCCGCTGCCGGCGGCGTGACCAGCGTGGTCTGCCTGCCCGACACCGACCCCACGCTCGACGAGCCCGGCCTGGTCGAGATGCTCAAGCTGCGCGCGCGCAAGCTCAGCCGTTGCCGCTTGTTCCCGCTGGGCGCGCTCACACGCGGCCTCAAAGGTGAAACGCTCACCGAGATGGCCGAGCTGGTCGAGGCCGGCTGCATCGGCTTCTCGCAGGCCGAGGTCGCCATCAAAGACACCCTCGTGTTGCAGCGCGCCATGCAGTACGCCGCCACCTTCGGCTACACCGTCTGGCTGCGTCCGCAAGACCCGTGGCTGGGCAAGGGCGTGGCCGCCAGCGGCTCGGTCGCCACGCGCCTGGGCCTGTCGGGCGTGCCCGTGACGGCTGAAACCATCGCGCTCAACACGCTGATCGAGCTGGTGCGCGCCACTGGCACGCGCGTCCACCTGTGCCGCATCAGCAGCGCCGCCGGCGTCGAGCTGGTGCGCCAGGCCAAGGCGCAAGGTCTGCCCATCACGGCCGACGTCAGCATCAACTCCCTGCTGTTGACCGACGTGGACATCGGCTACTTCAACTCGGCCATGCGCGTGACCCCGCCGCTGCGCCAGGGCCGTGACCGCGACGCCCTGCAGGCCGGCCTGGCCGACGGCACGCTGGACGCGCTGGTCTCTGACCACACCCCGGTCAGCGAAGACGAAAAAGTGCTGCCCTTCGGCGAAGCCGAGCCGGGCGCCACCGGCCTGGAGCTGCTGCTGAGCCTGGCCTTGAAGTGGGCCGGTGCCGACCACCAGGCCCAACCGGCGGCCGACAAGCTGCGCCGCGCGCTGTCCGTGGTCACGCAAGGCCCTGTGAAGGTGCTGGGCGATGCCCTGGGGTCTCTGTCGTCGAGTGCGGGACGTCTGGTGCCCGGTGGCGTGGCCGACGTGGTCGTGTTCGACCCAGCCGCCCGCTGGACGGTCACGCCTGCCGAGCTGGTCAGCCAGGGCAAGCACACGCCGTTCGCGTTCGAGACCACCGGCTTCGAGCTGTCGGGCCGCGTGCGCCTGACCTTGGTGGCCGGCCAGGTGGCCCACGAGTCTGCCGCCTTGACCGCAGCCGCATGAGCGCCGCAGCACCTGGGCCCGCGCCCACCGCTTCCATGGCGACGAACTGGTGGCGTGCACCGATCGCCATCTGGCGCCTGAGCCGGGTCGTGGGGCACATCCTGTACGGGCTGGTGCTGGTCTATTCCGTCTGGGATCGCCAGGATGCGGCCACACGTGAGCGCCGCACCATCGCCTGGTCGATGCGCTTGCTCAACCTGCTCGGCCTGACCGTGCAGTGCCAGGGCAAGCCCCATGCGGGCGCGCGCCTGGTGATCTCCAACCACATCTCCTGGCTGGACATCATCGTCATCAACTCGGTCATGCCCTCGCGCTTCGTTTCCAAGGCCGAGGTCGGGCAGTGGCCAGTCATCGGTCGCCTGGTGACGGCTGCGGGCACCCTCTACCTGGTGCGTGAGCGCCGCCGCGACGCCATGCGCGTGCTGGGCCTGATGGCGCAAGCCCTGCGCGATGGCCAGAGTGTGGCCGTCTTCCCGGAAGGCACCACCGGTGCGGGCCACGAGCTCATGCACTTCCATGCCAACCTCGTGCAATCGGCCATCGATGCGCCCGCACCCATCCAACCGGTGGTCTTGAGCTACCGGGACGCCCATCACGCCGTCAGTCCGTCGGCGGCGTACATTGGCGACACGGGCTTGCTGTCGTCCATGTGGATGGTGGCCAGCGCCAAAGACCTGACGGTATCGGTGCAAATCCTCCCAGCCGAGACCGTCGCACACGCCGACCGGCGCATGCTGACCGAGCGCCTCCACAGCGAGATGTCGCAGCGCCTGTCTGCGGCGATCCAGGCAGCGCATCAGGCCGTTCAGACTTGATCCATCTTCAGGCGTGAAGATGTGTTGCGCGCCTGCGTGAACAATTGCGCAGCATTTGGGCGCTTTTTCGGACAACTTCTCGGGCCATCGGCCGATAGTCTTAGGCCACTCTTTGCCACATCGCGCAAAGGGCCTGCGACGCCACAGGGTTTCCTCGATCGAGGCTCGGGCGCCGTGGCATCGACCCCAACCCCTTGAGGAGTCCCTCCATGTCCCAAAAGAACCTTCGGTGCCTGCCTCTGGCTGCAGCCGCCATGGTCGTCTGCATGAGCGCTCAGGCCGAGTACACCATCGCCGATGGCAAGCTGCGCCTGTCGGGTTTCGGCACTGTTGGCGTGTCCCGCACGAACAACGACCAGGCCTACTTCAACTACCCAGGTCAAGGCGGCGGCGCCGATCGGTCTGCCAGTTTCGACCCTGACACCAAACTGGGTCTGCAAGGCACCTACAAGCTGACCGACACCGTCTCAGCCACGGCCCAACTGCTGACCAAGTACCGTGCCACAGGCGAGTACACGCCCCAGATCGACTGGGCCTTCGCCAAGTGGCAGGCCACGCCCTCGACCACGGTGCGCCTGGGTCGCATTGGCGCACCGTTTTTCATGGTGTCGGACTTCCGCGATGTAGGTTACGCCAACACGACGGTGCGTCCGCCATTGGACGTCTATGGCCAGGTGCCTGTGAGTTCTGTCGATGGTGGTGACATCAGTTACCAGGCCAATGTGGGCAGCGCGACCTTGACGGGCACCCTGTGGGGCGGTCAAACCAAGGCCAAGTACGCGTCTGCCCTGCGCAGCAGCGGTGCCGACCTGGACCCGGTCCTGGTCAAGATTCGCAACCAGCTGGGCTTGAACTTCCAGGCCGAATTCGACGGCGGCTACACCCTGCGCTTTGGTCACAGCCAAGGCAAGCTGAGCGTGGAGACCTCCTCGCTGGGCACCTTGCGCAGCGGCCTTTCGGGCGTTCTGGCGGGCGGCCTGGGCGCCGGCCCGCAAGCGCTGGCCAACCAGTTGCTGAACGACGTGACCACCACCGGCCAGAAGGCCACCTTCACCGGGCTGGGTGCGTCGATGGACCGCGACAACATCGTCCTGGCCACCGAGTACACCTGGCGCAGCATCGACAAAGGCTCTGTGGCAGACACCACCGGCTGGTACGTGCTGGGCGGCTACCGCCTCGGCACCGTCTTGCCTTATGTCGTCGTGTCTCGCCTGAAGGTGGACGATGTCAACGCCAACCTCAACCCGCAAGCATCTGCACTGGGCGCAGCCTACCGCGGTGCGCAGGGCTTGATCAACGTCGGCCAGGTCACGCAAAACACCCTGTCCGTGGGCACCCGCTGGGACTTCCGCTCCGGCATGGCCCTGAAGGCGCAGTTCGATCGCATCTCCAAGCCCTCGGGCAGCAACGGCCTGTTCCTGAACCCTGACGCGTCCACCGCTTCGGGCCAGGACTTCTTCAACAACAAGAAGAAGGTCAACGTGCTGAGTCTGGCCGTCGATTTCGTGTTCTGAGCCAGAGGGAGCCACACACATGCAACACCCCAACACCCTCCAGTCCGTGCTGAAGACTGCTGCCGCCATCGGCCTTCTGACCTTGGCCCAGGCCGCGTCTGCCCAGGTGGCCGTGATCGTCAACCCCAAGAGCGCGATCGCCAACCTCACGCCGGAGCAGGTTTCTTCGATCTTCCTCGGCAAGAGCAACACCTTGCCCTCGGGCAGCACCGCCTCGCCCGTGGACCTGCCTGACGGCAGCGCCGTGCACGAGCAGTTTTACGCCAAGGCCACCGGCAAGACCTCGGCGCAAGTCAAGGCCACCTGGGCCCGCCTGACCTTCTCCGGCAAGGCGACGCCGCCCAAGGAAATGGGCAGCTCGGCCGACGTCAAGAAGTTCGTGGCGGCCAACCCGGATGCCATTGGCTACATCGAGAAGTCGGCGGTGGATGGCACCGTCAAGGCCGTGCTGACGATCGACTGATCGGCCTCCGAGCGGTCAAATGACCGCCGACTCAGGGTTGTCTCGTGGCTTTGGCTGCGCGACAACCCTTTATCTTTTCGGCAGGGGCGGACGCACCCTCGCGGACACCTACAATCTCGCGTCCCGCTGAAAGGTCATTTGATGTTCGATTCCGCTTTGTTGCAGGCCTTGCATGACGGCCTGCTGGGCTGGGCCATCCAGGGTCTGGCCGATGCCAGCTGGTGGCAAATTGTCGCCTACACCCTGCTTCTCACCCACATCACCATCGCTTCGGTGACGATTTTCCTGCATCGCGCTCAGGCCCACCGGTCGCTGGAGCTGCATGCCATCCCCTCGCACTTCTTCCGATTCTGGCTGTGGCTGACCACCAGCACCGTCACCAAGCAATGGGTGGCCGTGCACCGCAAGCACCACGCCAAGTGCGAAACCGCCGAAGACCCCCACAGCCCGGTGGCCCACGGCATCAAAGCCGTGTTGCTGACCGGCCGTGAGCTGTATGCGGTGGAAGCCGCCAAGGCCGAAACGCTGAAGAAATTCGGCCACGGCACGCCCGACGACTGGTTGGAGCGCACGCTCTACACCCCGCGCAACAACTGGGGTCCGATCGCCATGCTGCTGATCGACCTGGCCTTGTTCGGCGCCATCGGCATCACCGTGTGGGCCGTGCAGATGGTCTGGATCCCCATCACGGCGGCCGGCATCATCAACGGCTTGGGCCACTGGTGGGGTTACCGCAACTTCGAGGCGCCCGACGCCTCCACCAACATCTCCCCCTGGGGGATCATCATCGGTGGCGAAGAGCTCCACAACAACCACCACACCTACCCGACCTCGGCCAAGCTGTCGGTCAAGCCCTACGAGTTCGACATCGGCTGGGGCTACATCCGCGGCCTGGAAATGCTCGGTCTGGCCAAGGTTCGCAAAACCCCGCCGCGCCTGACGTTGGGCAACGTCAAACCGGTGGCCGATGCCAAGACGCTGGAGGCCATCGTGGCCAACCGTTATGAGCTGATGGCCGGTTATGCCCGCGAAGTGCGTCTCGCTTGCCGCTCCGAGTTGAACCGCTTGAAAGCCTCCGGTGAAGAGGGTGCTGCCAGCCGTTTGGCGCGCGTGCGCCGGTGGATGCACCGCGACGTCGAGCAGATGCCCGCAGGGGTGCCGCAAGAAGTGGCTGCCGCCTGTGAGGCGCACCCGCACCTGGCCAAGCTGATCGACATGCGCGAAGAACTGCGTGCGCTGTGGACGCGCACCAACGTGTCCGCCGAGCAGCTCGTGGCCGATCTGCAGAACTGGTGCCAACGGGCCGAGGCGAGCGGCATCCAGGCGCTGCAGGAGTTCTCGTTGAAGCTGCGCGCAACCCACGCCTGAGGCGCACGGCGTCACTGGCGAGCCAGCCCCCACCAAGAGCCGCCCCAGGGCGGCTTTTTCATGCCTGTGTGCGGGTGTGGTGCATCAAGCCATGATGTTTTGGCCGCCGTCCACATACACCGTCGAGCCGGTCAGGTGGCGCGCCAGCGGGCTGGCCAGATGGGCGCAGGTGAGGCCCACGTCCATGGTGTCGATGGGTTGGTGCAGTGGTGCCTCGCTGGCAGCGTGTGCCAGCAGCACGTCGAATTCTTTCAGGCCCGAAGCTGCGCGCGTGGCGATGGGACCAGGCGAGATGGCGTGCACTCGGATTCCCCGCGACCCCAGTTCGTAGGCCAGGTAGCGACAGCTGGCTTCCAGCGCGGCCTTCACCGGCCCCATCAGGTTGTAGTTGGGCACCACCTTGTTGGCCCCGAGGTAGCTCATGGCGAAGAGCGTGCCTCCCTCGGTCATCAGGGGGGCCGAGCGTCTGGCCAGGCGCAGGAAGGAGTGGCAGGAGATGTCCATGGCCATGGCAAAGCCCTCGGCCGAGCTCTCAAGCAGGCCGGACTGCAAGTCGGCCTTGGGGGCGAAGGCGATGGAATGCACCAGCAGGTCCAGGCGCCCCCAGCGGGCCCGCAGCGACTCGAACACGGCGTCCACCTGGTCGGCTTGGGTCACGTCCAGTGGCAGCAGCATGTCTGCGCCGATCTCATGGGCGATGGGCTCGACGTGCGGCTTGGCCTTGTCGTTCTGGTAAGTCAGGGCGACCTCTGCACCGCACAGCCGGAATGCGCGAGCGCACCCTGTGGCGATGGAGTCTCCGTTGGCAACGCCCACCACGAGCGCTTTCTTGCCGGCCAAGAGCTGCGGAAGGGCTGGCACGGCCATGCGTGCACGTGAATGCGGGTCTTGGGGAGGTGGCGTGCGGACGTCGGACATGGCGGGCTATCTGAATGACAAGGCCCCTATGCTGCGCTGCACACATGAATGCCGCAAGTCAGCCGAGTGGCGTGCTCGGACAAAAGGCCAGTGGCCCAGGTTCGTGCAGGCAAAGAAAAACCCACCGGGCTTGGCGCCAGGTGGGCTTTGCGTGTGGCGTGGGAGGTGCCTGAAGCACCTCGGCACATCACTTCAGCTTGACTTCCTTGTAGGCGACGTGCTTGCGCGCCTTCGGGTCGAACTTCATGAATTCCAGCTTTTCGGGCGTGGTCTTCTTGTTCTTGCTGGTGGTGTAGAAGTGGCCGGTACCCGCAGTGGATTCCAGCTTGATCTTTTCGCGTCCGCCTTTAGCAGCCATGGTGTTCTCCTAATTACAGTTCGCCGCGGGCGCGCAGATCCACCAGGATCGCGTCGATGCCCTTCTTGTCGATCAGGCGCAGAGCGGCGGCGCTGATGCGCAGACGCACCCAGCGGTTTTCGCTCTCGACCCAGAAACGGCGGTACTGCAGGTTGGGCAGGAAACGACGCTTGGTCTTGTTGTTGGCGTGGGAAACATTGTTCCCGGACATCGGGCCCTTACCCGTGACTTGACAGACGCGTGCCATGACGCTTCTCCGTT
>Ga0209617_10000188_pt1 | contig 25625 bp, 25 predicted proteins | sample LakEriepJuly2011_2_FD_187459 | JGI IMG/M metagenome (GOLD analysis project Ga0209617, IMG submission 187459) | Freshwater microbial communities from dead zone in Lake Erie, Canada - CCB epilimnion July 2011 (SPAdes) (version 2) | ecosystem: Environmental > Aquatic > Freshwater > Lentic >...
GATTTGTGGATGTTTAGAATGTACTCCACAGTATTCACCTGTTATTGCTGGATTAGAACATCGTTGATCCGGGTGATTTCTTGAACGAATGTTTTTACATATTAGAGGTTCCATATATTGTCCTATGATATCTAATATAAAAATAACTAATAGGCTTAAGTTATTTTTTTACTACACCGTTAATCAATTTTTGTAAAAAAGCAAATATTTATATTTTTATAAAAATTATATTGAAAAATAGTGAAAAACCTATAAAAAGTGTCCAGAATACATCCATAATGATAGATTTTGACACAATAACATACAAAAAATTGAGACGAACTTTTTGTTATACTTATTATCAAGTGCGTTAAAAGACCACCAAAAAAAGCCCGATTAGTAATATAAAATGAGTTCTAACACAGCAAAGAAAGCCTCAACTTCTAAGAAGACCTCCGTTCCCTCTACCACTACATCTACCACTGTTCCCTCTACTACTACATCCGCCGTCACTCCTAAGACTACCAAGACCGTTGCCGCAACTCCCGTGGCAACAGTTGAGTCTGTAATTTCTGCTGCTCCCGTGGTTGCAGCAGAGGAGGAGACCAGCCTCATGACCGAGTTTGCCAGCCAGGTGTCTCGTGTAAATGAGTTGCGTAATCAGCTTGGCCTGGTTCTTGCCGACATGAAGAAGACTGAGAAGCGTCTGAGTCGCGAGCTCAAGCGTGCCGGTCGCCGTCGTCGTGTCCGCGCCCCTCAGTTGGATGAGGCCGGTAACCCTCTGCCCAAGAAGCCCTCTGTCTTCACCAAGCCCCAGGTGGTGACGGATGCTCTGTGCGTCTTCCTTGGTAAGCCCAAGGGAACCCAGGTATCTCGCTCCGATGTAACCCGTGGTATCATGGATTATGTAAAGAGGAACAAGCTCAACAACAAGCAGGACATCAACCCCGACGCGGCCCTGCGTAAGCTTCTGGGTGTAACGGAGTCTGAGAAGGTGACCATCCTCAACCTCCAGCGCTACCTGAAGGATCACTATGTTAAGCCCACCACCGCTTAAATATCAAGAATCTTAAATAACAAGAATTCTTAAAAATTTTAAAAAGGATTAGAATAAACCCGAAAAATAAAAAACGATTAGAATAATAACCAATATTTATTAATATTTAATAAATATTGGTTCCTTAGCTCAATTGGTAGAGCATCTGGCTGTTAACCGGAAGGTAGTGGGATCGAAACCCATAGGAACCGCAATACCATTTATATAGATATACAATATGTATATAAATGGTCTAGTAGCTCAGTTGGTAGAGCGTGGTGCTTATACTTTGAGTATGCTTATGGCACGCCAAAGTCGCGGGTTCGATACCCGCCTGGACCAGTTTTTTGTTTATAAGGCGTCCTTATACACAAAAAAAGCCCAAAAGAGAAATCAACTTTCGTGACAGAGATCCTACGATTTTAGTCGCCTTTAAAGCCAACTAAATTCGCTACTGTTCTGTATAATAAAATCTTATATATGAATAGATGAATACAAAAAAAAATAAGAAAACATGGGCGGTAGTACAATATGATAACCGCCCATTACATAATATTATGAAAGTATTACAACATGATAATAAAGAATATTGTAATTTACATGGATACAGTTATTTTTTTAGTTCAAAAAAGTATGATTTACCACCTTATTGGATAAAAGTAAAAGTAGTACAAGAATTATTGAAAACAAACAAATATAAAGGTGTTCTTTGGTTAGATATGGATGCAGTGGTTCATGATAAAAACATTAAAATAGATGATTTATTAAAACGGGATAAATCTTTTTATTATTCTCCAGATCGTCCAAAATGGAATACGTCTTTTAATGCAGGCGTTTGGTTTGTTCTAAATAATAAAATAGGTAATACAATTATTGATATGTGGATGAACACATATAATCCTGCATATTGGAAATTAATAAACAATAAGTGGGTAACGAAAGGTCCTTGGGCAGGTTACACGTACGAACAAGGTGCTTTCATATATTTTATTAAGCCTAAAATTTCGCAATATATTCACGAATTTCCATGGACATTTTTACAATCACATATTCCTGATACATCTTCTTTTATATTACATTTTGCAGCCAATTACAAAAATCATATTCCAAATTACATCACTACAAATATGAATTTTTATGATGAATAATAAGTATTTTATATGCGACAAATATAATATTATATGCCATAAATATAATATTATATACTTTCATAGCAGAGGTCGTACAAAATTAGTTGCCTTGTAGGACAACTAATTTTGATACTGAACGGTATAGAATAATTTGTAAAAACTAAAAAGCCTATTTAGAATATTATAATATATTTTCGTAAAATATGGTTAATTTGTTATATTTTTTGAATAAAGCGTGTAATTTCCAGATATTTTGACATTTACACTTTTCAAATGTGGCAATAATGGACTTCAAACCATTTATTATTTTTTTTTGTTTTTCTAATTTATTTTGTATTAGTATTCGTTCGGTTATGTTTTTATCGTTTAAATGAATTAAATCGCTAGAATATGTATTCATAAGTTCTTTATGTAAAACAATATCATTTAATACAGTTTTTTCTATATTTACAAAGTCGGTGTGAGTGGTTAAATACATTTTGTTTAAATTTACAATTTTTTCAAATAATTTTAAATCGTTTTTAAAATCTATATTTTTACCAAAATACTTATCATTGTAAATTATATATGAAAATGTTTCATTTTTTAAATATTCTGTATATATTCCATCTTTTTTAAGAAAATATTCAATACATTTCCAAGAACAATTTTCCAAAGCACTACACACATCTCTTTTATAATTCCAGATACATCTTATAGGATTAAGAGACTCGTATATGTCTATCCAATCATATTTTATACTATAAAGAAAGGGGTCACAATTATATTTATCATATTTAGTATAAAATTTATTTAAAAATTCAAAATTTATTATTTTTTTTACAATTAAATAATTCTTCTTATGAAACGCACGATGAAGAAATGTATCAACTATGTCATTTGTATTTGATGACATCATAATATCATATTTTTGAACGCCAGTGTTCAAAAGTGTTATCCATAAAGAGTCGTCGTCCCAGAAGCATTTATTTATTCCTATTAATTCTTCCACTTGTTCATAATAGCCATTAAAACATAATAATTCAGCAATTAGGCCAAAATTATTAGACATTCCTAATATGATATAAAATGATGTTTTTATATAGAGATAAAAATACAGAACGGTATGATATTTAGTTGCCCTTAAAGGTAACTAAATATATAGGACCTCTCCTATGAAAGTACCGAACTTAAATGTTTCACCAAAAAAGAGGGGGAGAATTTAACTTCGGTATTTTATGGTATAACAAACTGAAAAATGGTTTTCACTCTATTTTCCTTAATGACCACCTTCACTACAGAGGTCATAAGAATTTAGAGATCTTCAAAAGACACTAAATTCGTACGATATTTAAATCCTATTTTGTCTAACATTTTAGACCTAAAAGTGGCCACCATTCTATATTCCAATGTGAGTACTTTTTTTTGAATTCCATCATTGTGTCTTGCTCATTATTTTCACTATTATTTGTGAATTTAAGAATTTGTTCTGGTTCAAGTAATGTTTCAAATGAATCATCTATTCCCATTAATATATCTTTCGCTTTTTTTAATTTTAATAAATCGTCATCTGTGTTATTGTTCTTATCGATTCGTCGCCAATTACTAAATGTGTGTCTTTCCCATATATTTCTCATTGAATAACCAGATTTAATGGAATTTAAAGCCGTATTCCAAGGAACAATGGTGAGTTCTGAAGTATAATCGGAACCCATTAAAACACACAAATCTATAAATTGTGAATTATTTAGACCTAGTAATGTTTCAATTAACGAATAATCGTAATAAGACCAATTAGTTCCTGGCGGATGTTTGATATTTTTAGGAACTATAATATCGGTTCCTCTTGGAAGAAAATCCAAATCGAAAGTTGCTACAACATCTATTATCCTTCTTTTGTATAAATATGCTAAAAGATTATCGGCCTCTGATATAGCAGTAACAAATAGAACGCCTACTGCATACATAAATTTTTTTATCTCATTTTTTCTTTCATATGAAATGCTTGGAAACTTCGCTTCTAATTCGCAAATTTGTTGTAAAAGATTATATCTAACATTACTATCAACCTCTTTTTCCAAATTATCGCGCAAGTTTTTACACATTTCCAAAGCATTATTGCGTTCTGTTCGTCGTTTACTAACAACAATGTCCTTTTCTACTGGAGGTTTCCCATCAAATATATAAATAGGAGTTATATTTAGTTTTCTAAAATTTACTATTTGTTCAGCAATTATGACCAATGGGTCAAGTTTATTTGCTATAGCACGATATATGAAACATTGTATATCTATGCCTATGCGTTTATATTCTAAAGATTTCCAATCTATATTTTGTATAGAGTTAGGGGCTATTGTTTGGATACAAGTATTGAGGCCACGGATTCCCATTATAAATATTATTAATATTAAATGATTTGGTTTTATTATTAATATAAAACAAACATCATTTCAATTTTAATATATTTGCTGTCAAGTACCGGTTAGTAACAAAATTAGTTGCCCTACAAGGCAACTAATTTTGTTAGACCTCTGCTACTTCATGGTACAGGTCAGTATGGAATATAACTATTTGAATAAGATAAAAATTGAATGGTTTTTAATTATACTAGTATAATTAAAAACCATAAATGAATAGTGTATTGCGTGATCTTCATTATGAAAAACTTCTGCGTACTACAAATGTTGTAACATCAGAAGTCAAAATAAAGACAACAAAATATACATGTGCAGTTTGTTTGGAGAATAAAGATGAAACAAAAGGAACCCTGGTACCTGATAATTGTTCGCATAAAATTTGTGTGAAGTGTTATACAAACATTGTATTAACTAGCAAAAATAATCTACGATGCCCACAGTGTCGCACTCCATATCTCCATAAATCTGAAATTGTAGAAACAGAAATAGATGATTATGACGAAATGCCACCGTTAATATCATTGGATGATTTATTTAATATAAATCATGATGTTACACAAACAATAAATGTAAATTCTGTAAATAATTCATTTAACGTTACTACCCAACAAACCGATAGAAGTATTCGCATTGCCCATCTTTGGGATATTTTCTCAAATAGAAACAATAGCCCTTATACTAATTATATAAATGATGTTATTAATCAACTTATGGAAATTTTATCAGATATTAATGAACCCCCTGATTATCATTCTATAGATGATACAATTCGTTCATTACGTTTATTACAGTAAAATTTTACTTAATTATTGGTCAGTAACAAATTTAGTTGCCTTTAAAGGTAACTAAATTTGTTCGACCTCTGCTATGAAAGTACTGTCTAATAATCTAATGATTATTATATTTAGTTGTTTCTAAAATAGGATTAGTCATTCGTGTAGAAATACTCTTATTTACACTATCGCTTCCATATTTTTTAGCCATTTCATAATACGATTGTTTATTAGATTCCCATTTTTCACACCAATTATTAGTTGATGCAGTACCAGAGAGCCATTCCATTAAAAATTCACCTATATTTATAGCCAAAACAGATTTCAAGACATAATACGCAAAAACAGATGTATCCTCTGACCACGTATTATTAAAATTGCGCGCAATAATTTCCAATGCCTGTTTTTGTTGCCATTCTCTTTGTAATTTCCAAGCCTTTCCAGTAGTGTCGTTTAATGGGCTATTAATAATACACCATAGCCATTCGGCATTTAATTCCGTCGCCGCTTCAAAAAGTGCGTCCGTTAATAAACCATTATTTAATGAAGATTCTAAACACGACTTCAAATTATTTGTAGGGACAACATCCCATAACAAGGCATGAATACATTCATGTATTAAAACACGATCCCATTCTTCATCGCGATATATCCAAACCGCATTTTTTCCGGGAAAAGCCCACCCTCCATTTACTTCTGCACGAGTCGGAAATTTGTTTGCAGAAACAAGGCGCAATTTAGGAATTCGCCACCAAGTCACGGTAAAACCTGAATTACAGCCAAGAAACCGGAGTATTCGAAAACACCAACCGACATCTATTAATTCTTTTGTTGAATCATATTTTTTGAATCCCCATAAAAAAAGGCAAAACATATCATCTTCATAACATCTACATTCGGTATTTTCTTGTGACGTCCAATCCGCAATTATTCCGTCATCCCATAGTTGCGACTGTAGATTTTTTAACTCTTGGCGCTGCTCTTGGTTTAGATTTTGTTTTTTCTTTAGATTCACTAGTTGTAGACCCTGTGTTATTTTCCCCTCCAAATGTAGATTTTTCAGTTCGTTTTCTTGGGGTAGCCTTAATCTTAGGTTTGGCGACGACTGTGTCTGATTCCAAATTATTTTCTGAAGTTTCCAGATTGGCTGTTCCATCTACAACCTCTGCTATTGGTAAAAGAGATTCTATTTTGCGCAAAACCTCTTCTGATTCCATAGAAGTTGAAACCCATATGCTTATACAAATATCCAGGAGCATTTTTTCAAGTGATATTGGATTACGATATGAAGTGTTTGGTTCTGAAGAGGCTATTATACCAATGACACCTTTAAACATATTAAAAGTACAATACGATTTTAACATTGCCGATTCCATTGCCATACAGTAACCGTCTAAAAATTCTGTACCTGTTTGACATAATCCTAATAAATCATATATACAACCACGAATCCAAATTGTTAATCCAAGAGGTGGGGTTTTTATATTTTTAAGAGCAGCAGATACACTTCCCCTTATTATTTCAATAATAAGGTCTTCGTAACAATTTGAAATTAGACGGGGAAACACATTATTTTCAATACACGGTCTCCCCCATTTTTGAATAGTAGTTGCTCTATCCATTCTACCGTCCAAAACCTCATACATGTTTTCAACAGGTGTATTTTTCCAGATATCCATCCATTTTGTTTTATCCATTAATGAAACCCTTTGTTTTACAAAAATATCTTCAATAGTTGACATAGCACCAGTAATTTCTCTGGTACACAACCATATCATACCTGTCCCACCCACCGGACACACACATGTTTCTAAAATCCATCTTAATCGGACGGCAGCAGCTAAACTCATACAATGCGCTCTTCTTAGAAAGACAAGTTTACGTTTATTTGTTTTTAAACCGGCAAAAACGTCTCCAGCACTAAACAACATTGATAATATTTCAACAAGAATTTGTTTATCTTGCATTGACATATCGGGTATATCTATTTCAAAATGATACGGACTACAATATACACGACAATCGTAATCGTCAGCCACTTTAAAATGACGAATCTCTTTAGGATATACATCATCATAATTAACGCCTAATGCGTTTGCCAATTTAGTTCTAGCAGTGTGTGTTTTCCCAACCCCTGCCGGTCCAACAAACATCATTGGTATTAATAAAGATTCCATTAAATATTAAAGGGGTTAAACCTTTACGCCCTGTTTTAAATAGATGGAGTTTTGTATTCCCTGGCAAAATTGGAATATTGAAAATGTACAATATGGTATAAGACAGACAAACACGCGAATATCAAATGGATTATTTATCCCAATATACTACAATGAAAGATATATTAGGTGTCAAGCATTACATATTTATACGCCTGAGTTTGAATTAAAGGAAATAAAATGTTTACCAAATGGAACATACGCAATAATGGAAATGGAAAAAAGCAATCCATTTTATGATAAAATAATCAGTTTTGAAAAACAGAATAAGAATATGGCAGAAAAAAATAAAAATTTATGGTGGGAAAATAACGATGTAAAATGTGAATATAAATCAGCGTTTGAAGAAACAGAAAACACTATTAAATGGTACGTACAAATACCCGATTCAGGGATATTTTCTTGTTATGATACTCAACGAAATAGTTGGTATGCTTCAAATGAAGAGGGTCTCAATTCCAAAAAATGGCGTTTATTAGCTAGAACATCAGGACTTTGGGTGGATAATTTAAATTATGGTGTCGATTGGAAAATTATAGGGGCGTTTGTCTAAAATACATTATCGGTAATTCTGGTAGTGTTTATAATACTAAACTTATAAAAGTTTAGTATTAAATATGGTACTTTTCGTGGCAGTGGTCACACCGTGGTACCATGAAGTAGCAGAGGTCGTACAATGTTAGTTGCCTTTAAGGGCAACTAAATTTGATACTGACCTGTAACTAAATTCAGTACCGACCTGTAGTAAAATTATATTTAATTCAATATGATATCTCTCAAATTAGAAACGGCAACAGATGCTACACTTACACTAATAAGCGTACCGGGAAGCATAACTAACATAACAATGGCTTGAAGGAACTGTAATTGATATTCTGGATTTCTTGAAAAATAATATACAGCTAGACCATAACTAAATAATGAAGCAACAAAAGAAAACGCAATAATAATTGTTAATAATTTTGAATTGTTCGCAGTGTCTTTTTTAGAAAGAGACATAAATGTTCCGATGATTACAGCAAATAAGAGTAGACATATAACAGCTCCTATGATTTGTAATGAATCCATCCTAAACTTACATAAGAAATGTTATTAAGCATTTCTATTCGCGAATAATTACCGGTCAGTATCAAATTTAGTTGGTCTTAAAGGCCAACTAAATTTGTACGACCTCTGCTATGAAAGTACTGAAGTATTTGTTAAAATCATAGTTTATGTTTAAAAACTCACCCTTTATATATCTCCCCCAGGCACTCCCTTCGGGATAGACAATTTTTTAGATATCAACAAAGGATGGGGTAATCCTATATTAGAAGTAATTATAACCACTATACACGATAGGATTAATACACAAACGACAATAGGTACAACTAATCCGGACCAATAAACAGTACTCAATTCTTTTCTTTTTCCTGCCATCTTTCTTTACTATAGATAACACTATATTTTCATTTTGCCCCTGATACAGGTACCGGGCATTGTTGGGCAATTAACGATGGAAGTCCTGGTACTGTGTATCCAGTTTTTAATAATTTTTTCATTGTTGAACTAATAATAGTATTATTATTATCTATTGTTTCATCATATTTATGATACACATATGTCATAATAAAATAACATACAATACCAAAAATCGCTAAACCAAAAAGAATCCCTAAAAATATCCCTAAATAGGTTTCCATTGTTTTCGCCCTTATTGGTGATTTAAACTCGGTATCTAATGGTTTATCTAAATCAATATTTCTATCCAATTCTTGTTGCAAATTGGTTTGAGGTAGACCTTTTAAATAAACAGCATCACCACTTACATCAGTAATAGGATCTATTCTTTGACATTGTAATGCTCTTGTCAAATAAATTCCTTTTGTAGATTTATTATTTTCGGAAGCAAGACGATCTATATTTGTTTTTGTATTTATAGTGGGAATTATCATAGCCATTTGTTTAATTCGCTCAATAGTGATTTCTTTGTCACAAATAGGGGGAGTATTTTCTGCTTTTTCTTTTTTGCTTTTTGGCTTAGCATAACTATTATTATAGAATAAATCACTTATATTTTTAGCATCATTGCTATTTATGTATGTTGTAGATAATACAAACCATATAACACTGTCACTTTTACTATTACACTGGGGTAAAGTTGCCGTATTATATGAATCTCTATCACGTAAATCTGTTCCCTTATACATTAGCACAGGCATATCGGTTGTAATAAGACTTTCAAGTGTATATTTGCCTTTTGTTCCCAATTCTGAAAAATATGGCTGACCTTTGCTGTCGGATATTGTTATAGGTATGGAAACCGCAATAATATTATTAGGTTTAAATATATCACGTAAATATAAATGCATTTCCATATCATATTTCATTTCGCTCTTGAAATCGCGATGTATACCCATTGGCCATATGAATGAACGAAATAAACTGAATGTTTGATTATTGTATGTCATTTGAGTCATAGGCGATTCGTCAATTTCTATACCATTTTTTGGCCCGATCTTGAGTGTTTTAGGCCCAGTATTTGGTGACGCAAAAACTAATGTACAAGAATTACATTTGGCAATATCATCCCTTGATATTGCTCTACCAGGTAGTAATGGTGTTTCGCTACAACTAAGACCTGATACCGGGTCTCTAAGATTAGACATCTCTCTTAATGAGAACCTTTTTAAATTTTATAAATTAAAAACGATTTTTTTATTTTATAAAATAAAAAATAATATGATTATATTAAGGGAATATATCGTGGTGTATTATATTTATAAATTGTGGCTACAAATGACTGTCCAAGTAATGGAACGCCAATAGTGTCTCCGTTCATAATTTCGTGACAACCAATATCATCGTCGCAATTTCTATTTTTAAAACTTAAAGATACTTGTACCGGATTAAATCCATCCGTTCTTGTATAATAATTATAGCGATCCCTAGAACTTGCCACACGGCGACCAAATAATGGCAACAAAGTTCGGTTAGGACTTCCAGAAGTTGCAGAACCACCTTGTGTAGTTAAAACGCCCATTTGTTGAAATTCCTCAGGTAGTCCTCTTGTGGGTATTTGAATGGGTATAACGGGAATACCGGGTGGGGGAATGAATCCTCTTGTATCGGGATAAGATTCATAATTTTTATCAGGCGGAGGAGGATAACGGGAATCCCTTATTTGTGCTTTTTTTTCATTATTTTCTACTATTATTTTAACTGTTTGTGGTTGTTCGCTTATAACTCTTTCTTTTTTTTCGTTATGAATGCTATATTTTGTAAAAAGATATACACTAACAATCAAGCATATAAATACTCCTAATAAGAATGGTGTATCCATACAAAAAAACCCAGGGGGACAGACAGCGTTAATCGCACCCCCAATCATCTTACGCAATGGACGACGCATACTATTTTTCACTGTTTTTTTTATCTTTGGCTATCTGCTTTCTAGCTAATTCAATGGGACTCATTTTACTATGTTCGTAGGCATTTTTCCATAATGTAGGGTTTACTAAATATGTAGATAAAGCCCCTATTTGTTTCATAACTTTCACAAGTGGATTTTTTATAGCAGATATTTCTGCAGTAATTGGACTATTGTAAATATTTGAATCCGAATTATTACTAAAACCTTCAAAACACTTTTTTTGTACTACATAAAATACTATAAGAAGTAAAAGAAATGTAAAAGAAAAAAATAAAACATATTTGCTTTTCAAATTATTATACATCTAATATAATAATTTGAATTTTTATGTTATAAAAATTATTTAGTTGCGGCGAACTGTTCGGCCAATTTACTCAAATCTCCCATATTTCCTCCGCTATTTCCGAAATAATTTTGAAATGTATCCATCATCTGTTTGCCATCGCTAATTAATGGTTTAAGCGTATTTAATGTACTCATAAGTTGTTTTTGTGTATTTATTAAATCAAGGGTATCCTTAGACATTGCGGACAACTGGTCGGGATTCAAAGATTTATAAGCATTTAGAAATGTTGTACCTGCATCTAAATGAAATTCCGGATCATCTGTTTCTTTAGGAAGTTCGTATTTTTTGCCCAATTCAAACATTTCACGCCTATTTGCGTTATCTGGGGGTGGAAGGTGTGTTTTCTTTTTTTCTGTATTTTGATTTTCAAAACCTTCTTTAACCTTTGGTAGATCATCGTCTTTGGGAATTATTAATTCAGGTCCTTGATGCCATTTACCAAATTTAGAATAATAATATCCTTGATCCTCTGTATTATAATCAAGATCTTCATTGTCTACTTTTATACGCTTAGTTTCGTATATTTTAGAAAAATCAGTTGTAGGTTCTGGTACATTCAAACGGGCACATTCGTAACTGGGACCTTCGTCATCTATAGGGCTTAATTTTCCTTCTTTATTATAACCGAGCCATACACATCTGCCATCGTCTGTAAATGTTGCTTTGCTTTTGGATTCACCGTTGTTTAGAGCAGTTGCAGATATTTTTAAACATTCGTCTGATTTATACAATCGTATAAGATTGTCGGCACTTGGAACTCCAAGTTTTCCACAATATTCAGGTACAGTAGTATTTTCTGAATCTATATACTCTTTTTGTTTATCAAGACGATTTTTTTGTTTCATTTCTTTAATTAATTTTTTAAGTAACTTTTCTGTTAAATCCGCCATGACTTTAGCATATTCTAACTGTAAATATTTGTCGCTCATTTTAGGATTTAATTTTTTAATTTCTTTTTGTTTATCAGACATTTCTTTTTGGAATTCTGCAGACATAGAATCTTTACTTATTTTTTCTGTTAATCCTAGTTTTTCTGCTTTATCAAGTATATTTTGCGACAAATTTTCCACTTCCTTTAAATCATCTTCATACGTGTCTTTTTCTGCATCAGCAAATCCCTCTGTAAATCCTTGAATTATTGATGTTGAACTTATTCCAAAAGGGAGATACGAACCTAAAAATATCGCCAATCCACCGATAAATAAGGCAGTAGTCATATTTAGTTTAGAACCATATACCAATAAACCTACACCAATTCCCAGTAGGAAAGTATCATATCGTTTATATAATGTTGCAAATACAACTGATATAATTACAAATGTAAATGTAAGATATTTTAGCATTTGACCGGGATTTATCTTTGTCATCTTGGTCTCCTACAAATTAATATTAATTTTTATAAATGAATATTAATTTCAGATTAAGAATCTACTAATAATTAACTTATAGAAAGCGCGAAATAAGTTTATCGATTGTTTCATACACACCCATTATTGCCCCAGCAATAACGGCTTTAAGACCAATACCACTCAAATTTAATGTTCCGCTATTTGAAAACGCCCACATAGCGTATTTTGATAAATATACATCACCAATTGGCAATGATAATATAAAAAATATGACACTCACGATAAGTGGGAGTTTGAAAACATCAGTTATATGCGCCCATATATTTTTCTTAGAGTTTGTTTGTACAACCGGCTCTTCTATTTTATTTATGGGTGCATCCCGAGTATTTTTTGATTCTTTGTTAAATAATTCGCTGGGATGTGGTTGCATAACACTGTCTGGTATATATCGTGTAGGTGTGGCCATTTGATTATAATCTTGTTGTTCTTCTTGAGAACTACCGGGAGTTTCTTGTACATTTACATCACCGTTTATTTCTTGAATAATTCTACTGACACGTTCTTCATCGGATGCCATTTTATCGGGAATATCATCTTGCTCAATCTTTTCAAGTGGGGTTGATTTTACCATATAATTTCTTTAATGGAAATGATTTAATTAATAAACCGCATTTATGATGTATCGGCAAATGAAAAAGTGTTTACAATTTTAACATTCGGATCAGTTGGACATTTTATAGTTTTGGGTTCAAACTCGTGACATTTAGAACCAAATTGATAAACAGCATTACGAACTTTAGAAACAGGCGGTCCTCTTAAAATAACACAATCTGGCCCTTTACACATGGGGCGCAAAAGGGCGGCCAAACCAAATCCAATAACACAAGATAAGAGAAATGCTACATTTTTATTCTCAATATATGTTAAAAAATCCATTGATATAAGGCTTCTCTTATATCATAAAAATATTTATTTTCTATAATATTTTCTATATTATTTTCTAAAACAACAATAAGGGAGAGTCAAATATGAAAATTATTTCAAAGATACAATTTTTTCCTCTTTTATTATCGTTTGCTTTTGGCATTTTTATAGTGTATATTTTGAAACCTGCGCCAATTATTATTATGAAATATCCAAATTTAGAAAACGCGGGAAAACTGATATATAAAGATAGAAATGGAACCTGCTTTATTTATGAAACAAAAGAGGTAGATTGTAATAAAAACGAAAGTCGTATTGTGGCATTTCCGTTATTTTAATTCGTCGCGAATAAGAACTGTTCTATCCTTTGCTAAATTATAACTTTGTGATAATTTATAAACAGGATATTGTACTACTCTATCGTCAAATGAAGCGGGTGTATAAAGACTTCTTTTAACAGGCGTCTCCAACACTTCTCTATATTTATATTGTGACTTGCGTAACAAATTTTCAGAAATTGCCATATCTGATTGAATTTGAGCAACCTGTTTTAGAAGTTCTGTTTTTTGACTACCCCGAGGTTCAGAATTATATTGCTGAATTTTTTCATCCAGACTATCTTGATTATCAGAAAATTGTTTTTCGTGTTCAGATAATTCGCGTGAAGTACCGGCTTTTAACGCGGATATCCATTCGCTTACGTTCGTTCGTTCATCTTCCTTTTGTGTAACATTTATTACATATGCGGCATCATAACCCTTTGTTATAGGAATAGTATTAATTACCTTTTTTTTACTATCTTTAATATCAAAATTACCAGTATCAAGATTGAGAACAATATTTGAAGATTTTTTATTTTCAACCACTCCGGAGATATTAACGATCTTATTGGGTTTGACAACCGGCATCTCTTCCTATTCTTCTCATAGGGATAGAAAGGCGGATGAACGACAATTCTTTAATTTATTTGGTAATGGGTTTGGCAGCCCTTATATGTATGACTATACCATTTGCAGTATATATGGGACTTTCCACCATATTTCAAATTACAGATATGAATAGTGTGCAATTATTATTAACATTATATGTTTTGACATCATGTATAGTGTATTTATCGGCATTTGGCTCATTTATGGCTATTCAATCGCATAATTGTGGAAAAATAAAAAATATCAAACAACTAGCCGGAAATGCCGGTTTAACAACTATTATTGTAATTCTTATGCTAACATTGTCATACTGTATTCCCTGGTTAAGAAATATTGTAACTGGTATTTTCCCACCATCAAATAATACTAATTTTATTACAGCATTGGGCTACGCCTATTTTCTATTTTGGGGAGCATTATATGGATTTAGTACTGGAGGATTTATGGCAGCAAATTGTGGCTACGCATGAACGTTATTTTCTAAGTATTAGACTGACGGGCATTTCAAACCGGTACTTTTTGTATGAGACGGGAAAACATCACAATGCAGATTACAAACTCTCCGATGTGAAGCATTCTTAGTGGACAGTATCAAAATTAGTTGCCCTACAACGCAACTAATTTTGAACCTCACCGGTAAATTATATTGTATAATAAATATAATATAATTTATTTATTGTCTCTATTATTTAACCTTGTACTATTGGTGGAGGATTTTGACCATAATATATATATTGTGGAACCCCGTTACCAACCGATTGTAATACATAATATCCAGGATTGCCAGGGTTGATACCGAAAGAACTACTTACAGGTTTAATAAATTGTTGTGGTGGCAAAGACGGAAGTTGTGTTGATATTTGTGGGGGTGGTATTTGTCCACTGATATTCATTTGAGGAGCCGAATCCGGGAAAGCGTTCAAAGCAATGCTTGCAAATTGACTCATAACAACTAAAGCAATACCATATGAAATGAATGCCCAGAATATTGCAAATAACCAAAAAGGTATCACAGTGTGTTCATTTCCACGCCCTATACCAAATTCTTTCCAAGTTCCGCTATTTTTGAACATTATATTGGGTCTAAAATATAATACAAATGATACACCAAAAATATAAATACCAAAAGCAACTGCTAAAATTGGCATATGTAATCCCATAGTTGTTACGCCTATTTAATATATTTAAAAGAATTAATCATCGGAGCGCATATTATATACCTTGAAGCAGCAGAGGTTGATCAAAATTAGTTGCCTTTAAAGGCAACTAATTTTGATCCTGGCAAGTATTCATAGAAAACATTAATAAAATTAAATTCTAAAATTATTCACCTCCGCCCTCATCTTCATGTTCTTCGGCTCTATAATCGTATGCGCTAGGTGCTTCAGGTGCCATTTGTCCAAAATCAGTAGCAACTACGGCTAATGGATCTGCCGCTCCAGCCCTAGCCTTTTGTTCTTGTAGGAAATCCCAAACTTCTGCGTTATATGTATTCCCTTTAATTTTAGAACCTATTGCCCATCGCCCCAATCCGAATTTCTTATTTATTTTAGCCAATTCACGTAAATCGGCATCTTTTTCATCATCCATTTCTTTAATAACTGATATTTTCTCTTTTTCAATTGCATCAAGTAAGAGCATTTTAATTTGTTCATCGGAAAGGCCAAAATGTTTAAAATCTTCATTAGATTCATTTGCGGTCGTACATACCCATTCGGATAATTCACGAACAATAATATTTTTATCGTCAGGAGTACCCACTTCAGCATATATTGGAGATTGGATAGAAAGAATACTTTCTAAACATACCAACAATAACCATTTTAAAATGTATCGTATTTCGTCAACAGTAACACCTATGATTTTCATTGAGGCAATATTATCAACCCAGAAAGAACAAATATTACCCAGCCACAATGCTATTTTTTGTAATGCGGTTACAATAATTGGGCGCAAAGAAGGCTCGGAAAGCCGCTTATTTGTTGTTGCGTTTGTTGCCATCATTTTCTCAATCATCGCTTCAATCTTCTTACGATGTTGTTCACTTATTTTCTTCCCAAACCATTTTGTACCACTAAATAGAAAATTTCGTGTAATTTTACCACTTAAATGACCGTGTCCAAACCATGTAGATGTATCATATATCATTTCGCTAAACTGTTTAGCAAGGCGTTCAAATCCAACTATCCAATTTTTATTCATTTCGGATGGACCTTGGCGAATAGGATCTTCAAAAAGTGCTTCAATGGAAGCAAGAATATCTGTTACCGATTTTGTCTTTTTCCCTCCTTTTGTTTTATTATCAAGTGTTGGTATTATTGCCATTTTTAATATATCATATCTTTCTGCAAATGTACTCCAAAGCATAACTCTTTCCTCTATAGATGGTTCAACGACCATTTTTGAATGTTCGGCAATAATATTTTCCAAAATGTTCCAATCATCCAGGCGATGTAAAAATATAGGGGGTGTATTTTTAACTAAATCGGATAATTTATTAAAAATAATAAAAGGATCTTCACTCTTAACGGAAATATAACTATCTACTTTTCTGTTTTTATTAACAACATTTAATAAGTTTTCAAAAGCAGTATTATCAAGACGAATACCTTTTTCGGCAATGGCATTTTCAACTTGAAGAACTATTGAAGAATATATGTCTGTTGCTATTTTTTTGGCCTTACCAGATGCTTTTGGATTTGACAATGTCATTTCGGCATCGGCCAAATCAGACATTAATATGAGCGGATTTTCTTGTACTGTAAATTTACAATGACGACATACATAACTATTGTGTCTTCTACCAAATTCGTGATTTTCACCAATTCGTGAACCTGACGCACAAGTACGCATAAACATTTTAAAATAGGACGCATCTGGTTTCACTGGAATTCCGACTACGGGCTTAGGTGGGGACCAATGTACCCAAAAATGTGTGCCATTTCGTTGTTCAGTTGGATCACGACTGTGTAAAATATGTTCTGATTGTTGAATTGTTTCAACCAAATCCGGTTGCACACTTGAAATCATTCCTTTATTTTTAACATCTTGTAAACTCATAAAACAGCAGTTAGAATCTGAACGCGGTGATGCTTTATTAAGCAATCCTGTTTGTGACGCCATTGTATGCGCCGAAAGAATTTCATCAACCGCATATTGATACGCACGAATCTCTACTTCGGGCTTCACAGATTGTATTGGCATTGAACTAACAGAATTTAGGAATAAATCTGGTATAAATGGTTGTAATTGTGTAAATACGGGCTCATTTTTAAAAACTACTGGTCTGAAACTGCTTGGTATTCTGTCTTGGGAACTAATCGTATCATTGTGTTTTTTAATAATTCCATTATAAATTTCACGCGTCTTAAGAAGTATGCTCCTTACATCCGGTTTATCAAAAACAACTTTCAGATATTTAGCAAATGTTTTTTGTCGTGATTTACTTTCAACATCAGGGTACCAAACGGTATTATTTAAAATATTAATATCGCGAAATAAATTTGCTACTATACAGACCATATATTCTTGTGCGCCTGGGCCTTCAATATCAGTTTCAATAGGAAATCCACCTCTATTAAAACGGCAATCACCAAAAGGAAACAACACTTCTGGTAAGGGGTCCATACTATGAATTTCACATAATATCATAACAGTTAATAACGCCACACGGTATGAATCACAAAATACATCATACGCAGGTTTCCCTTTTGCTTTTGGACCGGCCATATATTGTGTCTCTGAAGGAAGCCCCTTAATAACATTATCTGTAAAATCAACAATTCGCTTATATTGTTCTTCATTAAAATCAAATCCGGCATTTAAAACAATTGTTCGCAATGCATCATATATTTTTTGTTTTTCATCCGCTTCAAAAAGAAGGGCCTTTTTGGCCGAAATATCAAGTAATGTATCAAGTTCATCATCCACGGTTTTTTCCACTTCTTCTAAAACATTACGGCCAATGAGAGGTTTGCCCTTATCGTCAAATTCTAAATGGTTGTCATATTCAAATTCGGCAATTGGAATTCCGCAATTTTTGCACACATATCTTCCATTAAATGCTGCACCACCAAAATTAATAATCACCTCTTTACCTAATGCCTGGCCCCTACCTGGATGGGTTTTTTCACGAAATTTCATAATTTCGTGGATACATATGAGATGTTTATTACATTTGGAACAGGATACCCAATTATCATCCCGCCCTCCTTCATATTGTTCTAAAAACCCGTGTAATTTATTATAAAATTCACCCTCATCTTTCATAAGTACAGAACGTAATTTATCCAATGTTTTTACATGTGGGCAGTTGTTGATTTCAGGTTGACTAGATAAATGCGCAAATCTTGTATTGTGTTTTTCTAAAAATAAATTATATCTGTATAATTCAGATTTATAAATTTGAATTGCTTCCGCTAAATTTATGTCCGATTCTTCATCAACAGATTTATACAAGACATATGCTAATGTACCTTCTGCTACACTTAACAAATGTTGTGCTTGTGCTAGATCAAAATTTCCGTTAGTAATATCGTAGGAGGCCAAAAATTCAAGTTGCTCAAAAATTTCCTTTTGATTTTTTGAATTTATATAAATTTTTGATGTTTCATCAATTGCGGAAGAATTTTTATAGGGGGGTGCAGTTTTAAGATAATTTTCAACCTTTTCTTTATAACTATTAAATGCCTGAATATACTGATTTTGCGATTTCTTTAAAGACGCCCATATAACTTCTGAAATTTCAGGTGTCCATTCATAAGATCTAAGACCTATAGAATCTAATACACGATTTATTCCAACAGAACCGACATTCATACGATCCGATGGATGAACATTCTTTTCAAAATTATATTCCATCCATTCTGATACATTTATTTGAGAAGCCTCTTCACCATCTATGTTATCTTTATTTTTAATAACACGAATGCCATTGTGATTATAAGATGTAGGATTATTAATTAAATAATCTAATGAATTTAATTCGGCAGCAAAATTCGCAGCACGAATATCCTCAACTAAAACTCCAGAATTTTTAACAGGGCGAAAAGTAGCCCCAATATTTGTTGGAAGTAATAAATATGCTAAAGCAGAACCAGGATCACCAGGCGCAATAATTTCTCCAGTTGTTGTTTTTAATGAGCCTATAACACGTTGTTGGGAACCAGAAATTTTCCCAATATTTTTAATTGTTGGTACGGCTTTTGGGCCAATTTTAGAAAATCCCAAATTTTTTTGAGGAGGTACAACCGTTCTATACACATCTTGTTCGGCAACAATATTCACATTATTGTCAGAAGTGTTAGACGTATATACAGAGCCATCAAGGTATAATAAATTATACAAATATGTGTACATCTGTTTTCCCGCTCTATCGGCTCCTCCCTCTCCAGAATTATATATATTAGAAGTATTTATAGCGTGAAGTTCAGATAGTAGCCAATTACGAATGTCAACCTGTTGAAGTATGTTATCTGATGGATTTTTACTATCAAACTCTTCTGTATATAAAATTCGTTTGATGTCTAAAACAGGAACTATAGATGACAAAGGTGTTTTGTATTGTTCTAATACATCTTTTAAAGAATTTGCTGTACGGGTAAATGGTATTATAAATCCATCTTCGCTTATAGATGTAACGGCCTTTTTTAATGCTAATAATACTTCTGTTTCCCGTTCTGCGCGTTTTATCAATACTGGATTGGTTTGTTGTTTTTCAGTTAAATCTTTTAATAAATCTCTATACATTTCATCACGTTGTACCTCTTCCGTGTAGGTGCGTTCTGCCGTAGGTATTTCAGTTACAGTGGCAACAGGTAATTCAAGAGTAATTTTTGCTGATTCCGGGACATTTTCCACAGTCTCTTCTTGTGGAATATCTTCTGCAGGAACACGATTAATAATATATATAGGAGCAGGGGGTCCAATAAAGGCGAAATCAATTTCGGTTCCATCGTTCATAATAATTCTATCTTCTGTTTCATTTACAACTGTCATATTAACAATACCTTGACCAATAATGTTTCTCTCATTGTCCTGATATTCAAGATTATCTCCTGGAAAAATACATTGTTGTACTACAAAATGCGGATCTGTTCGTTTTGAGTGTAATATTAATTTCGCGATTTGTTCTTCTTTAGCAAAATCTCCATCTGTCCCCATTAATATATCTTGCGCAAGATCACTTGCGTCTTTTCGTTGAATTCGTAATGTTGTTGCGTCCCTAAATATAATTGTACCGGTTAGACGACCAAATCTGCCAAATTTTGGTGATATCAATGTTAATGTATCCCCAAGTTCGGGTGTGTATTCAATAAAATCTTCGCCGATTCCGCTCATCCGCTACCGTTTATTGTTTTTTTATAATTAGCCAATAAATCGCTCCTGATATAATAACGCTTGGTATTTTCAATATCATGATACGAACCCGTTATAAAAATGATAAATTTAAACCCCGACATGATATATAAAAGAATGCCTGAGAACGAAAACAACAACAATTCAAATTCTAGTCCAAATTCTAGTTCAAATTCTACTTCTACATCCACTTCCACATCCAGTTCCACATCCAGTTCCACATCCAGTTCCACTTCTAAAAATTTAACAGGAACGGTTCTTGATTTGAGCGGTATTCAGATTCCACCAATAGTTAATTTAACATTAAATCAGACATTGGATGTTTCTGGTACCCATGTTGTAAATAAACAAGGATCCGCGGCAGATGGTACGGAAGTCACACATACTACATTTGTAACAACCGCCACAGATTCAGATGTAGATATTAGTCAAAATTTAGTAGGCTTGGTACAATCCTATTACGACGATAAAGCAAACCTAAATAGCCCTACAAATCTTGTTTTACAGCAAATCAAAACATATGCTGAACAAATTCAATGTAGCGATTTTCAGGGAAAAGGTAGTATAGACGATTACACTGTTTTATTTCAAGCTGCATCTAAAATAGCAGATGAGGCCAATCAAATGCAATTGAATATTGATCTATCTGGTTTTAATGAATTTGGGCAAGCCGCTGACGATCTGAGTAAATTATTTAATGGTTTTATTGTAAAACTACAAAATGTGAGTATAATTGACGATTTAAATTTTCTACAAACAATCGCCACAGCTTTATCAAAAATTGTCAATCTTTCAAATGTATTTGGTAAATTTAAAGAAACAATTATAGCAACAACGTCTGTACAAATGCCAAAATCGTCACATGATGCGACTCTGCTTGTAAGTGGCGTAATGTCAGAATTAAACTGTGCTATGGGTTATATTCAAAATTTTGTTGCTCCAGGATCTCTTCCTGCACCAGTGAATTCACAATTATCGGCTCAAGAAAAAGGGATCATACACAAGGCGGTTGTTACAATAGATAATTGGTCAACGTTGTGTTCTCAAGGTGTAACAATTGCCATGTCAAATGATCCTGATATTGTTAATATGAAAAATTATAGTAGCCAGTTAAAATCTAAAACAGCAAGTCTCAAAAGTTATACTGACGTATTGAAATCAAAATTGGCTCAGTTTAATATACCAAATATTTAGTTATTTTATATAAAAATCATAATTTTAGACTACCGGTCAGTATAAAATTTAGCCACCTTTAAGGGTAACTAATTTTGTAGAACCTCTGCTATGAAAGTACCGACCATTTCAAACCGGTACTAAAAATTGATTTCGTTTTGTATTAGTTTATAAATAAACAAAATGAATTCAAGCATAAATGAAGTATACAGTTGCAATGCTATCATCTTACCTTATGGTAACATATGTTTACGTAAAAAGATGAATGATTCCGATTTCTGTGGTTTTCATCTAAAAAGAGAACTAAAAGCAGGCCATCGTGTTACAGGATTATGTAATCATATTATCAAAGAAAAGCGATGTGGAAATCCTACTTCTGAAGAAAACGGCTTATGTTCTAAACATGGAACTTTCATTATGGAGCCGCCACCTCTTGCGGATTGGAGTTGTCGTTGTAGAGGAGAACATCGTTGTGGTATTAGATTTTGATTATACCTGACAGTATCAAATTTAGTGGCCCTTAAAGGCCACTAAATTTGTACGACCTCTGCTATGAAAGTACTGGAGTTAGTTGTTCCCAAAAAGAGGGAGGCAACTAACTTCTGTATTAACGGTATATTATATATAAATATGTATTAATGAACCGTAATAACATATATATAACGATACGTATTTTGCCCGATATTTTAAAAAATCAATTAAAAATAAGATGGATATAAGTGGGTGTGTTTCCAGTGTTATATATCCTATTGATTTTAGTGGCAATTCTTTCCCTGTTGATTTTAGTGGCAATTATTTCCCTATTGATTTTAGTGGCAATTATTTTCCTAATGGATGCTACGATATAAGTGGTTATTGTCCATGTGAAGAAGACGATTCGGAAATTATTGTAGTTATAATTCCTTTAAAAGAAAAAAATGCACAAATGAATAGGGCATCTATACAAATGGATATTCATAAAGATAATACAAAAGAAGATTCTAAAGACGAATCAGAAAATATAAGTTATGAAAATATAGATATACCGTCAAAATTTGGCTTAAGCATTCGTTCGCAATGGCGTAAAATTCGCTCAACAGCAAATACGCCCGTTGACAAAAGTTATGTTAAAACGCCCAAATCTAAACACAACATCGGGCCTAATAACAACAACGGCCCTCAATACAACAACGGCCCTAATAACAACAACGGCCCTCAATACAACAACGGCCCTAATAACAACAACGGCCCTCAATACAACAACGGCCCCAATAACAACAACGGCCCCAATAACAACAGCGGCCCCAATAACAACAACGGCCCTCATCCACCTCATCACAATAATGGTCCTCATCCTCCTCATCACAACAATGGCCCTCATCCACCTCATCACAATAATGGTCCTCCTCCTCCTCATCACAACAATGGCCCTCATCCACCTCATCACAATAATGGTCCTCATCCACCTCATCACAACAATGGCCCTCATCCACCTCATCACAATAATGGTCCTCATCCACCTCATAACAATAATGATCCATATTCACCATATTATAACAATGGTCCATATTCACCATATTATAATAATGGTCCATATTCACCATATTATAATAATGGTTCATATCAATCCCATCACTATTTCCATAAACATTATCCATATCCACAACGGTATCCACCATCTTATATGGCACAAAGGCCCATTACACCCGCTATGGCAGAGTCCCCACAAAATAATGAAACCAAAAATATTTCGCCGCCAACACGTGCAGAAACACCTATACAAGTAGTAATAAAACCATCTTCGCCACCTATTACGCCTAAATTATTACCATATATATTGAAAGAACCGGAGTTATTAACTAAAAGTTTGATGGGGAAAAAATATATTCAACCCAATATATATAAGGTTATTAGACCCCAAACTATGGGCGGACAATTTCTAAAACGTTTTTAATTTACAAAATTGTAGTTTTACGTATTTTATTATAAAATACGTAAAACAATAACAGTCGGTACATAATTTAGTTGCTCTTAAAGGCAACTGAATTTGATATCGACCGGTACAAGAAATCACATGTGTATATCAGATATCTCTAGTTACACTGCGTATATTACACAATTCTGTACATAAATTTGGGTTTAATAAATAAGCATACGGTAAATAAAAATAGCCTTTATCCCCCCATTTTGGCCCCCAACAATTTCGCATAATCCACCATTGTTTTGAATCATTATACCCAACAATCATTACGGCATGACCCCCTAATAGTTTATCCTTTAGTTTTGGCATAGGTACAACTCCAGTTCTTGTTACAATATTGGCTTCAAATGAATTATATACCGCTATACCACATAAAATTGGTACCCCTGATACTAGAGTCTGTTTAATTGAAAAAAGAGTATTCTGAACATATTCGTATTTTATGATTTTGTGTTTAAGAGCATTTATATAAGATGTTTTAGCGGGTTGCGTAGTAAATTTTTTAACAATATACGGCCATATTGTTTCTGAACATACTCCTTCCTTTGTCAATGTTACAATTCCATCGTCTAATGTAGCACCTGTATCAACATTAACATTACCCTGTATTACCCTTTCATTATAATACAAAAATAAACGCGAACCATAAAAAGTAGGGTCCAAATATTGAAACGCCGCAACAAAAACATTTGCCGTACAACTTCCTATGCTTCCTTGATCATATACGGGCGGCATTTTTGGCCGTAAATCAACTGTACTTGGAAGAGGCGTTAATATTTTTATACTTCGCGTAAGTTGTAATTCCGGTTTGGCATGTTCATCTCTTTTTTTGCGACTTTTTTCTAGATCTAAAGTATACTGTCGTGGCATACTAAGTATATTTATATATTAGATTTTATTTTCATAAGAAATATATCTAATTATCTCTATTAAAATAATAAATAGAGTTCAGTATTTAGTTACAATTTAAAGTAACCAATTTCAGTAGCGACAACTATTATAAACATTTTTAGTTCAGTTATATTTTTAATTAAATAGTTTTATATTATGTACCATGAAGTACCGAAGTTAATTGCTCCTCAAAAAAGGGGGAACAAATAACGTTCTCTACTTTCATAGCAGAGGTCAGTATCAAATTTAGTTGCACCAGAAGGTAACTAAATTTGATACTGACCAATACCCGTCATTCTGAACGCGTATAATTATAAATGTTTATATTACAAATAGTATATAAAACCGGGAATGTTATTACAATGGAGTACTGAAGATAGGTACCCCCTCTCTTTTTGGGGGAACAAATGGCTTCGGTATTTCATACTATATAAAATTTTCGTACCTTACTATAAGATATGTCGGCTATAGATCTGACCCCATACGGGATATTTCATAAGTTTGACCCGAAGACTTCCGGCAGGTTCATACCAGAAGACATTCGTGTTGCTAGAGCCGAGTATGGTACCGGAACTCTTACTATTTTTGATAAAAGTGAAACGGCAGTCATGACCGCTTCATTAGGTTCAAAAAAAGGTTCTGGATCCTTCGGTTTAACATTTGAAGTAACGAACCCTATTAACGGGGTGGAGACAATTGTTAAAATGATGCCTTGTTCTACGTTTGACATAGAAAGCGTTATTACAGAAGTTCT
>Ga0209617_10000190_pt1 | contig 25574 bp, 21 predicted proteins | sample LakEriepJuly2011_2_FD_187459 | JGI IMG/M metagenome (GOLD analysis project Ga0209617, IMG submission 187459) | Freshwater microbial communities from dead zone in Lake Erie, Canada - CCB epilimnion July 2011 (SPAdes) (version 2) | ecosystem: Environmental > Aquatic > Freshwater > Lentic >...
TCTGCCAAAGAAGGTCGTTTACGCAGCTGTCGTTGATGCGAGTAAGTCGTAATAAGATGGCGCCCGTGAAATCCTTCTATCTGACGACGCCGATCTATTACGTCAACGATGCCCCTCATATCGGGCACGCATATACAACCGTCGCCGGAGATGTCCTTACTCGTTGGCATCGCCAGCGCGGAGAGTCAGTCTGGTTTCTTACAGGTACCGATGAACACGGCCAGAAGGTAATGCGCACTGCAGAGCAGAACAACGTGGCACCACAAGCATGGGTTGATCGCCTTGTTGCAGATGCGTGGAAGCCAAATTGGAGCGCGCTCAATATCGCAAACGATGACTTTATTCGCACCACCGAACCGCGACATACAGAGCGGGTGCAGAAGTTCTTACAATCGTTGAAAGATTCGGGCCACATTTACGCTGGAAAATATGAAGGCCCATATTGTGTTGGCTGTGAAGAATTTAAATTACCTGGTGATCTCATCGATGCCGATGGTGAAAAACTCTGCCCAATCCATAGCAAGCCTATTGAATTAGTTAATGAGAATAACTGGTTCTTTAAACTTTCAGCATTTACACAACCGTTGCTAGATCATTACAAGAATAATCCAGAAGCGTGCCAACCTGAGAGCGCACGTAATGAAGTGATCTCTTTCCTTGAAGGTGGCGTCTCAGATCTATCAATTAGCCGTTCAACATTTGATTGGGGAATTCCTGTTCCTTGGGATACCGATCAAGTTGTCTACGTCTGGTTTGACGCACTCCTTAACTATGCAACTGCAGTCGGCCTCACCGATGATCCAGCATCCGTTGGTGGCAAGAAGTTTGCCCAGACATGGCCTGCAGATGTTCACCTTGTTGGGAAAGATATTCTGCGCTTCCATGCTGTGATTTGGCCGGCGATGTTGATGGCTGCCGGCATCGATATTCCACGTAAAGTTTTTGCACACGGTTGGTTATTGGTCGGTGGCGAGAAGATGAGCAAGTCAAAGCTCACCGGTATTGCACCATCTGATATCACCGATCACTTTGGCGTCGATGCATTTAGATATTACTTCTTACGCGCAATCCCATTTGGTAGCGATGGATCTTTCTCTTGGGAAGATATGAGCGCTCGATACACATCAGAGCTTGCAAATGACTTTGGAAACCTTGCCTCTCGTCTTGCTGCAATGATTGAAAAGTACTGCGGTGGGCTTATTCCAGCACCTGCCCGTGATGAAGTTTTGGCGCAGGCACTTCAAGCAACAGTTGATAAGGCCGATGCAGCGATGGTGGCACTAGATTTCCAAGGCGGCATTGTTGCAGCGATGGATTTTTGTAAGAAGGTTAATGGCTACGTCACCGAGAAAGAGCCATGGATTCTTGCTAAAGATCCTTCCAATCAAGTTGAACTCGAAGAAGTTCTCTACAACACCGCAGAATCACTTCGCGCGCTAGCAGTGTTGTTACATCCAGTGATGCCAGCAACGACAGAAATATTGTGGCAATCACTAGGTGCGCAAGGCACTCTTGGTGCCATCGGAGATCAGAAGGTAAGTCAGATCGCTACATGGGGACAGTTGCCACAAGGTGCAGTTGTGACAAAGACACCCGTTCTCTTCCCACGTCTTGAGATTAAAGAGTAAATATCCCTATGGCCGATCGCCACAATCGCGATATCGATCGTCAACTCGCACCAGCTCCAGAGCCGCTGCCAGCTCCTTGCGTTGATTCTCACGCACATATCGAGATCGTGGCTAATACAGATTTCGATTCTCCAGAAGTTCGTCAAGTAATCGAAGATGCAGCTAGAGCAGGGATTGATCGCATTGTTCAAGTGGGATATTCAGCAGAGCAATCACAGTGGGGAGCACATTTAGCTGCACTCTACGATGGACAAGTTCTTGCAGCCGTGGCACTCCACCCTAATGAAGCGCCAGTAGTTGAAGATCTTGAAGCAGATTGGGCAATTATTGAAGCACTTGCCCAACAACCACGCGTGCGCGCAATTGGCGAGACTGGCCTTGATTACTTTCGCACACCTCCTGAACTTCGAGCACGTCAGCAAGAATCATTTAAATGGCATATTGATCTAGCTAAGCGAACCAATAAAGCGCTCATCATCCATGATCGAGATTCACATGATGATGTCTTGGCGGTCTTGGCAGAGGTCGGAGCCCCAGAGAAGACTGTCTTTCACTGCTTTTCTGGAGATGTAGAGATGGCTAAGAAATGTATTGAACGCGGATACGTTCTCTCATTTGCTGGGACCGTCACATTTAAGAATGCACCGCAGTTGCGCGAAGCACTTGCCATTACACCGATAGATCAAATTTTAGTTGAAACCGATGCACCATTTTTGGCCCCTATGCCGCACCGAGGCGCACTCAACACACCGGCTCAGATTGCAACGATTGTTCGCGCGATGGCTACAGAGCGCAACGCTGACCTAGCTGAATTTGCTACAGCTCTTTCACATAACGCCGAACGAATTTTCGGCTCATTTGCAGCAGGGTCAACCCTGTGAGCCTCTTAGGTGCGGCAGAGATTCGAGCACTTGCAGCACTTCTTGATCTCAAACCTTCAAAAGCCCTAGGACAGAACTTTGTGATCGATGCAAATGTCTGTCGCAAAATTGTGCGGGTTGCAGATGTGAAGTCAGATGATGTTGCACTCGAAATCGGGCCAGGTCTTGGCTCACTTACTCTTGCGCTATTGGAAGAAGCTGCATCAGTTGTTGCTATCGAGATCGATCAGCGCCTTGCAACTCAGTTGCCAATCACTGCAGCCACCCATAGCGATCGTGCATCGATGCTCACAGTTATCAATAGCGATGCTCTTACAATTCGCACGTTAGATGTTGCACCAACTGTCCTTGTCGCAAACTTGCCCTATAACGTATCTGTTCCAGTTCTTCTCCATCTCCTTGAATTCTTTCCCACACTTCGCACAGGTGTTGTCATGGTTCAGGCAGAGGTGGCAGATCGCCTTGCCGCAAAACCGAATAGCAAGGAGTACGGAATCCCCAGCGTGAAAGCTGCGTGGTGGGCAGATGTCTCTGGTGCTGGTTCAGTCTCTCGATCTATCTTTTGGCCAGCACCCAATGTTGATTCCAAACTTGTCGGATTTACACGCCATGCGCCACTGGGTGATGAAGTGCTGCGCAAGAAAGTCTTTTCGATTATCGATCTCGCCTTTGCCCAGCGCAGAAAAATGCTCCGCTCGACCTTGTCATCTCTCTACGGAAGTTCTGCCGCAGCAGAGGCGCATCTTGCATCAGTGGGAATTGACGGCACTTTACGTGGAGAAGCGTTAACCATTGAAGATTTCTGCACAATTGCCAGATAAGCAATAAGGTCTAGTCGTGGCTAAAGAGAGCGTGACGGTGCGCGTACCTGCAAAGGTCAATCTCCAATTATCTGTCGGCCCGCGTGAAAAAGATGGCTATCACAACCTTGTCTCAGTTTTTCAGGCAATCTCAATCTTTGATGATGTGACGGTGACAAAGAGCCAACCAGGATCTGGAATAACAATTTCGGTTGTCGGTGATCACACCCACGGCGTTCCAGCAGATCAAACAAATCTAGTTTTTAAGGCAGCACAACTGATTGCCTCCGAATATGACATCACCATCGACGCACATATCGAAGTAAAGAAGAGCATTCCTGTTGCAGGTGGAATGGCCGGTGGCAGCGCAGATGCTGCTGCAACAATTTTGGCCATTGATCATCTCTATGAATTAAATATGAGTCGCGACGAGCAACACGATTTCGCAGCATCCCTCGGTAGCGATGTTCCCTTCATGCTCACCGGTGGAACAGCTATCGGCCAAGGACATGGCGATGAATTAACGTCAGCACTTTCTCGCGGTACTTATCACTGGGTACTAGCTCTTTCTAGCGTTGGACTTTCAACCCCTGCTGTCTATGCCGAATGTGATCGACTTCGTGCCGAACGCGATATTTCACCACCCCGCATCAGTGATCAACTCATGCAAGCACTTCTTGCAGGCGATGCGAAAGCTGTTGGTACTTCACTGAGTAATGATCTACAGAGCGCAGCGTGCACATTGCGCCCTGCGTTATCACTCGTGCTAGATGTGGGCCAGGAATATGGCGCACTTGGTGCAATCGTCTCCGGCTCAGGTCCCACCGTTGCATTTCTCGTTGCAGATGAAGAGGCGGGATTAGATCTCGCCGTTGCTCTGACCTCAAGTGGAGTAGTAGGCAGCGTTGCTCGAGCCTTTGGACCTGTTCATGGAGCCAAAATTCTCTAACACTTACGCGCCTTCTGGTCGCCAGCACCCTGTGTGATGAGGGAGAATACGGGTTCCGCCATTGTGTAGTGGCTAGCACATGGGCCTTTGAAGCCCAGGGTCCAGGATCGATACCTGGTGGCGGAGCGATTTATATGGCCCGCCGATGAAACCAGCGGAGCAAGTTACACTTCAGATATGAGCCTAGAAACAGTGGTTGTTCTCGCCGCTGGAGAAGGCACGCGAATGAAATCTTCAATTCCAAAGGTTCTTCATTCGATTTCAGGTCGCACACTTCTTGGACATGTTCTCCACGCAGTTGATGGATTGAATGCGAAGAACGTACGCATTGTCGTTGGCGCAGGTCGCGAACTCGTTGAAGAACATGTATCGGCGATCGCACCGAAGGCCACCACAGTCTTTCAAGAGCACCGCGGTGGCACAGGACATGCAACTCAACTTGCGCTCGCAGACATTAAAGTGAGTGGCACAGTTCTTGTTCTTGCTGGTGATACTCCAATGCTTTCAAGTCAGTCGCTAGCAGCACTTTTAGATGTTCATCACAAAGGTGGTTTTACCGCATCCGTGATGACGGCAGAACATCCAGATCCCACTGGCTACGGCCGCATCGTGCGAAGTGAAGATGGATCCCTGCTGCGAATCGTTGAAGAGCGCGATGCCACTGAAAACGAAAAAGCAATCTATGAAGTCAACTCTGGCGTCTACGCATTTGATGGTGCAAAGCTTGCTGGCGCGATTGGAAAGTTAAAGAACGATAATTCACAAGGTGAGCTATATCTGACAGATGTCCTTGAAATCTTGGGTAACGAAGGTGGCTCAATTGCCGCAGTGTTGATTGAAGACTTCATCGAAATTCTTGGCGTCAATGATCGTAGCCAGTTGGCCGAAAGCGCTGCGCTGCTCCGCGATCTCATTAACGAAGATTTAATGAAGTCAGGTGTGACAATCGTTGATCCACTGACAACATGGGTTGATTCCACAGCACAGGTTGCAAGCGATGTGACCTTATTGCCAGGCACATGGATTGCTGGAAAGACCACGGTAGCAAGTGGCGCCGTTATTGGACCTCGCACCACCTTGCTCGATTGCACAGTCGCATCAGGTGCTCGCGTTATTGAATCGAATTGCACAGGTGCAATTATTGGCAAAGATGCTCAGGTTGGACCATTTACATATTTACGACCAGGAACTGATCTTGGTGCATCGACCAAAGCTGGCGCATTCGTTGAGATGAAGAATGCAGTAGTTGGTGAGGGCTCGAAAGTTCCACATCTTTCATACGTAGGGGATGCAACAATCGGTGAAGGTACAAATATCGGCGCCGCAACTATCTTTGTAAATTACGATGGCGTAGAAAAGCACCACACCACAGTCGGTGACCACGTGCGCATCGGTAGCGATTCGATGTTGGTAGCCCCAGTCACAATTGGAGATGGTGCCTACACAGCCGCTGGTTCAGTGATCACCGAGGATGTGCCACCCGGAGCAATCGGGGTTGGTAGAGCAAAGCAGAGAAATGTATTAGGTTGGGTCCTGCGCAAGCGATCCGGTACAAAATCAGCAGACGCAGCCTCGCGTCATGATGAGAAGAAGGGCTAACACCTTTGAGCGAAATCAGATTAACTTCCGAGAAAAAACTGCGCATCTTTTCAGGACGTGGATATCCAGAGCTCGCTGAGGCAGTCGCAACAGAGCTAGGAATTCCGATCACACCAACATCAGCATATGACTTTGCAAATGGCGAGATCTTTGTTCGCTTTGAAGAATCAGTTCGTGGCTGTGACGCATTTGTTATTCAATCTCACGCCGCACCAGTAAATAAGCAGATCATGGAACAACTCATCATGGTCGATGCCCTTAAGCGCGCATCAGCAAAGCGCATCACAGTGGTTGCACCGTTCTACGGATATGCGCGTCAAGATAAGAAACACCGCGGACGCGAGCCAATCTCAGCACGCTTAATGGCTGATCTCTACAAGGCAGCAGGTGCTGATCGTCTGATGGTTGTTGATCTACACACCTCACAAATTCAAGGTTTCTTTGATGGTCCAGTGGATCATCTCTTTGCACTTCCAATGCTTGCAAATTACGTCGGCAGCAAAGTCGATCGTTCAATGCTCACAATTGTTTCTCCTGACTCAGGTCGTGTGCGCGTTGCAGAGCGTTGGTCAGAACTTCTCGGTGGATGTCCGATCGCATTTATTCACAAAACACGTGACCCGCTTGTTCCTAATGAAGCAGTAGTAGGTCGCGTCGTTGGTGATGTCACAGGTCGCACATGCGTAGTTATCGATGACATGATCGATACTGCAGGCACCATTACAAAGGCAGTTGACGCACTCTTTGAAGGCGGTGCAAAAGATGTCATCGTCGCAGCCACCCACGCAGTCTTTTCGGGCCCAGCAGTGGAACGACTCAAGGCGTGCCGCGCAGTTGAGATCGTTGTCACCAACTCATTGCCAATTGCAGATGATCAGCACTTCGACAAGCTCACTGTGCTCACAATCGCTCCACTTCTAGGCCGCGCGATCCGCGAAGTCTTCGAAGATGGCTCAGTTACAAGCCTTTTTGACGGCCACAGCTAACTCAGGCTATTCTTTGCCTCGTTCCGGCGAGGGTGAAATTTATCCGTGATCGACGGCGTAGGGATCAACTCCTGCTGGAACTTCATGCAATGCAAGTGAAGTATCTACAGCGTTAAGGGAGTATCACAATGGCAGAGTTATCAATCAAGGGAACCACACGTACCGAATTCGGTAAGGGTGCGTCACGTCGTGCACGCGTTGCAGGACTTGTCCCAGCAGTTATCTACGGCCACGGTGAGAAGCCACTTCACATCACATTGCCAGCAAAAGAACTTGGCGTTGCTCTTAAAGAGTCAAACGTTCTTCTTAACATTGATATTGATGGAAAGGTCGAACTCACACTTCCTAAGTCAATAGTTCGCCATCCACTCAAGCAGATCCTTGAGCACATCGATCTCGTACTTGTCCGTCGCGGCGAGAAGGTAACTGTTGCCGTTCCTGTTCACACAGAAGGAAAGCACGATCCAGATGGAATTCTCGAGCACGTCAACCACACACTCGAAGTTGAAGCTGAAGCAACATCTATTCCTAAGTTCTTCACACTTGATATTGAAGGAATGACAGCTGGAACCTTTAGATACGCATCAGATATCACTCTTCCTGCAGGTACAACACTTGTAAGCGATCCAAAGATGATCATCGTTCACTTGTCAGAGCGCTCAACAGCTGTAATTGAAGAGGCTCCAGTTGTTGCTGCAGTAACAGATGCTGCGGCACCTGCTGCAGATACTGAAAAGAAGGACGCTTAACCCGTACCCTTTCTCATTATGACGTGGTTGGTAGCAGGCCTTGGTAATCCAGGCGATCAATATGCTGCCACCCGTCACAATGTGGGTCAGATGGTGATTGACCACCTTGTTAAACGCCACTCCATCAAGCTAGCAAGTCATAAATCCCGCACACATATTGCCGCCTATAAATTAGGTGTTGGCATCGATGCGCATCAAATCATTCTCGCTAAATCACATAGCTACATGAACGAGAGCGGCGGACCAATAAAAGCGTTAGCTAATTTCTACTCTATTGAACCAGAGAACATCATTGCTCTCCATGATGAGTTAGATATTGGTTTTGCAGCAATCCGCGCCAAATTAGGTGGTGGCGATAATGGCCACAATGGTTTGAAATCAATGACATCAGCCTTTGATACTCCAGATTATTACCGCGTGCGTTTAGGTATCGGTCGCCCGATGGGTCAACAAGATCCTGCCGATTTTGTCTTGAAGCAATTTAGTAAAGAAGAGAAGAAAGATCTCGAGGAGTTCATCGAACGCGGTGCAGATGTTGTGGAATTCTTGATTGAGCAAGGGCTCGAGTTAACGCAGGGAAAATTTAACTCTTAATCACCGTCTGCGTTTTGGAAGCTTTCCAGTCAAATTGGTTTCTGATGGAATTCAATCATAGCCTTTACTTTTTTGAAATCACTGCTGGTCGAATTCTCCACTTTGAAGAGACCATGATTACTTTTAAATGTCATTGCCATAAAGTAATCATCATTTTTTGAATTCTTCATCAGGAGAACGGCAGAGGACTCTACTAATTCCACGCCTGAAAGTGTGCGTCGCTCCATTAACTCTTCTTCATTACCAATGTGCACTTCAATTTCATCCCACAAATAAGTACCTAAATCTTTTTTGCTGGGCTTTTCATTATGGAGAATTGAGCCATTCTTCATAGTTACAAAACTATAGACAGTGTCTATCTGGAATGTTAAGCCATCTTCCTTGGGGACCAAAGTGTAATTACAGCCTTCTTTGAATTCTGGAAGTCCGCCAAGATGAGTTACTACTAGAAATTGAGCCATGGAGCCAGAGTATTTCAAATGCTTTCGTGACACCAGTAAGAAGTATTCAAGAATCAGCCTGTATTTCGAAGGCCTGCAGCAACACCATTAATTGTTAGTAAGAGTGCGCGGATCAGCGTCGGATCTGCTGTAGCGCCTTCGGCACGTACACGTTGCAGAAGGTTGATCTGCAACAGGTGGATAGGTGATAGATAAGCATCACGAACTTGCAGAGTACGGGCCAAGACGGGTTGCTCACTAAGGAGCGCGCTCTTCTTGGTAAGGAGCAAGATCTCTGCCACTGTCAGTTCAAACTCTGCAGTGATCTCATCAAGGAAGTGATGTAGCTCTTGTGGAACAAGGGTCTCTACATATCCACGCGCAGTTTTTAAATCAGTCTTAGCAAGGGTCATCTCTACATTGCTCACAAATGTATGGAAGAAGTGCCAATCTTTAAGCATCGCAGTCATGACATCACTCTTGCCAGCCTCGCGCGCAGCCTTGAGTCCTGAGCCAACGCCGAACCATCCCGGAACAATCTGACGTGATTGAGTCCAACCAAATACCCAAGGAATTGCGCGCAGTGAACCAAGTCCAGTTGATGCATCAGGGCGACGTGAAGGTCTAGAACCAAGGAAGAGATTTCCGAGTTGTTCTACCGGAGTAGAAGCATAGAAATATGCAGGAAGATCGGGGTGATCAGTGAGCTTTCGGTATTTGGCAAAAGCGGCATCTGAAACTAGATCCATGCATGCATTCCATTGCTGTAGCTCTGCATCGCTCTGTCGTGGAGCACGGTTAAGAACGGTCGCTTCAAGGGATGCAGCGAGTGTGAGTTCAACGTTCTCGCGTGCAAGTGCTGGAAGTGAATACTTGTCGCTAATCACTTCACCTTGTTCGGTTAACTTAATTTCACCATCGATTGATCCCCAAGGAAGAGCAACGAGTGCTTCATAGGTTGGTCCGCCACCGCGACCGACAGATCCGCCACGACCATGGAAGAGACGAAGACGAACGCCGTGCTTCATGGCAACATCTCGTAACTTGCGCTGCGCGCGGTGAATCTCCCATTGGCTAGTTGCTATTCCAGCATCCTTATTTGAATCTGAATATCCGAGCATGACTTCCTGAACATTTCCACGAAGTTCAACAACATTTCGATACGTTGGATTAGAGAGTAACTTCTCCAGAATCTCACCAGATGCGCGAAGTTCGGCAACTGTTTCAAGAAGTGGTGTGAAGCCAATCTTGGCAACGCTAGCGTTGATATCAACTAACCCTGCCAGCTTTCCAAGAACTGCTGATGCAATGAGGTCATCAGCACCCTTAGTCATAGAGACGATGTAAGTCTCGATGATCTCTGGTCCGAAATCTTCAATCAATTCATTAATTGCAACAAAGGTGTTGAAAGTCTTCGCGTCATTTCCTGATAGAGCTGCAGTAGAAAGGTTTTTCGAATCTTTGAGTAAAGTAGTGAGAGTCTCAAAGCGCTCTTCATGGCTCTGGGTCGCGTATGTGCCACCGATAATCTGGGTCAGTGCACTGTGGTGAGCATCCGAATGCTCGCGGATATCAAGAGTTGCATGAGTAATTCCAAAGGCAGCAATTGAGCGAATGGTGCGCTCAAGAAGGCCTGTGGCAATTAATTCTCCGTTATGGGCAAAGAGTGAATCGCGCATCAGCATGAGATCTGCAAGTAGCTCTGATGTGTCTTTGTAATCACGGTGTGGAACATGCGGGGTTCCATGTGCATGGCGATCACGTGTCATTACAAGGCGATGCACGATAGCTGTCGCCTTTAAACGGTATGGCTCTTGAACATTAAGACGACGAAAGCGTGGTTCAAATTCTGGGATGTGCTTGAGATCTTCTTCTACCGAGGCTGAGAGAGCTGGAGTTGCACCGATAATACGCGTGGAGACTGAGAGCATCTGGCGAAGTTCATCCATTGCAGCAATAGTTGTTCGGATCGCATGCGCAACCTGAAGTACCACGGCAGCTTTAGTGATCTCAGGTGTGATACTCGGATTTCCATCACGATCGCCACCGATCCATGTACCAAAAGTTAATGGACGGGCGGTAACAGGAAGATCAACGCCTACTCGCTTAAGTTCATGGGCAAATTCATTGAGTACCTCTGGAACCGTTGTGCGAGCCAAATCATCGAGGTAATAGAGGGCGTTCATCGCTTCATCAAGTGGCTCGGGGCGATCAACACGAAGTTCATCGGTCTGCCACAGCAGGTCAACAATTTCTGCCAATGATTGTGAATTTGTGATGCTCTTTGGAAGATCGAGTAAACGTGAAATTTCACCTAACTTATTAAGAATTGATCTACGCGCAGCTTCAGTGGGGTGGGCAGTAAATACTGGTCGCACACTGAGTTCGCTAATCCATTGCTCGAGATCACTCTGCGTAAATTGATGTCCGGGTGTCTGTGCCTTCTGTGCCTCTGCGATTTTATCTACAGCGCGTGAAATCCATGAACCTTCCTGATTTCTAGATTCTTTTAATGCACGCACGCGGTTTACTTGTTCGGCAACATTTGCAAGGTGAAAGTAAGTACTAAATGCGCGTGCGAGTTGGATTGAATCTTCCACCGATAAATCCTTAAGAACTTCTGCTCCGCTTCCTTCACGAACAGCGCTACGAACATTTTCAACAAGATCGAGAAGTTGTTGGCCCTCTTGACGTACAAGGGTTTGACCCAGGAGATCACCTAAGCGGCGCACATCAGCGCGCAGGGCCTCTTCCTGATTTGTCATGCGCGTATTCTCGCAGGCAATCGGCGCATCTCACACACCGTAGACTTTCCTCGTAGCCCCCTGGTCTTGACCAAGCGGGGCCAGTTGCCATTGGGGGTGTGCTGTGCGAGGACTGATCTCATTAATCGAGACCAACTCATCAGTCGTCGATGCACTCAAAGGCGCAACGAAAATTATTGCCCCACCACCGGCATATCCATTCTTACTCGCTGCCCGGGCTAAGGAACGCCCACTACTTGTAGTCACTAGCTCTTCTCGTGGCGCAGAAGATTTAGCCCATGAATTACGCGAGTTACATTCACATGTCCTCGAATTTCCAGCGTGGGAGACACTTCCTCACGAACGACTGAGTCCTCGTAGCGACACTGTTGCTAGACGTATCGCCACCTTAAATTCTCTTGCTCATCCCAAGAAAGAAAATCCGATTGTAATTACTCCGGTGCGAGGAATGATTCATAGATTTATTGCAGATATCTCACGAGTACCCCTGCGGACTTTGGAGATCGGGCAAGAAATTTCTCTCACCGATTTAATCGAACATTTAACACTTAACGCATATACACGCACCGATCTAGTTGAAAAGCGCGGAGAGTTTGCAGTTCGCGGCGGAATCGTGGATGTCTTCTTCCCATTAGCGATACATCCAATACGTATCGATTTCTTTGGCGATGAGATCGAAGAGATGAAGTATTTCGATGTTGCCGATCAGCGAACTCAAGATCCTGTAATAGAAGTAATTGAAATCCTGCCTTGCCGAGAGTTCATTTTGACTCCAGAGATCCAAGAACGTGCTGTAGCGTTAGAGAAGAAGTTCCCATTGGCCTCTGAGATTTTAAATAAGATCGCAGCCGGTATCTCATGTGATGGTATGGAATCACTGATTCCGATGCTGGTCGATGAGCTAGAGACTATTGCTGAGCGCATGCCAAATAATTGCGAAGTAATTTTTCTCGATGATGAGCGAATCAAATCTCGCAGCGCTGACTTGATTTCAACCAATGATGAGTTCTTCTATGCAGCTTGGTCGAGTGCATCTCTTGGGGGAGATGCACCACTTCCAGTGGAAGCAACCACATACTTAGATTGGCAAGCCCTCCATGAAGTCATCTCTGCGTGCGGGCTGACAATCCGCTCACTCAATTCATTTGGAAGTGACCTAGATAAAGAAGCTACATTCCTAGATTTCACACCTGTTGAACCCATGCGCGGAGATAGCGAACGAGCTATTGAATTACTTCGCCAAGGCTTAAGCGAAAATAAGAGCGTCATCTTTTCAACATCTGGCCACGGAATGATGGAGCGCTATGCCGGTATCTTTCGCAGCGCAGATCTACCGGTGCACACACTTGAAACGCTCAATGCCGCCCCTACAAAGGGAATGATTTATCTCTGCCGATCAGCAATTGCATATGGATTCTCATCGGATGAAAGCGCCGTACTTTTTGTTACCGAACGTGATCTCTCTGGCAGCAAATCAAGCGGCCGAGATAGCGCAAAGATGCCGTCAAAGCGTAAGCAAGCGGTAGATCCACTCGAATTAAAATCTGGTGACTTTGTTGTTCATGAGCAACATGGAATCGGCCGCTACATAGAGATGGTCTCTCGCACGGTGGCTGGCATCACGCGCGAATATTTAGTCATCGAATACGCATCGGCAAAGCGCGGACAACCCGGTGACCGCATTTTCGTTCCCACCGACACTCTTGAGCAAGTCAGCAAGTACATCGGCGGTGAAGCACCCACCGTTCACCGCATCGGAAGCGGAGAATGGCAGAAGGCAAAGGGGCGTGCACGTAAAGCCGTTAAGGCAATTGCTGGCGAGCTCATTCGTTTATATGCAGCACGCACTAGCGCACCTGGCTTTGCATTCTCACCTGATACTCCATGGCAGCGCGAACTCGAAGATGCATTTTCATATATCGAAACACCTGATCAGCTCTCCACTATTGAGGATGTCAAGCGCGATATGGAACGCGCCTATCCGATGGATCGCATCATCTGCGGAGATGTGGGATATGGAAAGACAGAGATCGCAATACGTGCAGCGTTTAAGGCTGTACAAGATGGAAAACAAGTCGCCGTCTTGGTTCCAACAACGCTCTTGGTTCAGCAGCACACCAAAACTTTTGCCGAACGCTATGCAGGATTTCCCATAAAGGTTGTAGGGCTATCACGCTTTAATAGCGCCAAAGAGACCAAGACGATCTTGGATGAAACTCTTCACGGCAGCGCTGATGTAATCATTGGTACCCACCGTTTACTTTCCAACGATGTCGTCTTTAAGGATCTCGGCCTTGTCGTTGTCGATGAAGAGCAGCGCTTTGGCGTCGAGCAGAAAGAATCGCTCAAAAAACTACGCACAACTGTTGATGTGTTGGCTATGTCGGCAACGCCTATTCCGCGCACACTTGAGATGGCAGTGACCGGTATTCGTGAGATGTCTACGATTACAACGCCTCCTGAAGAGCGTCATCCGATCTTGACCTATGTGGGTCCGGCAGATGACGCTCAGATCAGAGCAGCTATTCACCGCGAACTTCTACGCGACGGGCAGATTTTCTACCTACATAATCGCGTGGAATCAATTGATCGCGCTGCATCAAAGATTCAAGAGCTTGTGCCTGAGGCACGTATTCGAGTAGCTCACGGACAGATGAGTGAAGGCGCACTCGAAGATGTGATTTTAGGGTTTTGGAATCGCGACTTCGATATTCTTGTCTGCACCACTATTGTTGAAAGTGGTCTAGATATTGCAAATGCAAATACTCTTATCGTTGAGCGGGCCGATAATTTTGGACTCTCCCAACTTCATCAGCTCCGTGGACGTGTTGGTCGTGGCAGAGAGCGTGCCTATGCATATTTCTTATACCCAGCAGATCAACCACTTTCTGAACTTGCACTCGATCGCCTGAAAACTATTGCCACCAATACTGATCTCGGTGCAGGTATGCGCGTTGCACTTAAAGATCTCGAGATTCGCGGTGCAGGTAATTTACTTGGCGGCGAACAATCAGGACACATTGCAGATGTTGGTTTCGATCTGTATATGCGCATGGTTGGTGAAGCGGTACATGATTACAAGGCAGGAATCATCGAAACTGGTGAGAAGAACCGTGAATGCAAAGTGGAGCTACCGGTTAATGCCCACCTTGATCCTGAGTATGTTCCAGGTGAGCGTTTACGACTCGATCTCTATCGCCGCCTTGCAGATGTTGCCGCGCAAGCAGATGTTGATGCAATCGAGGCAGAACTTGTCGATCGCTTCGGTCCGCTTCCCGAAGAAGCGCAATCGCTACTTAAAGTCGCCGCCCTTCGTGCACAAGCGAAAGCGTTAGGTGTCACCGAACTTGTCTCCACTGGTAAGTTCCTGAAAATCTCTCCACTAGTTCTCCCAGAATCCCGCCAGCTTCGTCTCACCCGTTTATATCCAGGATCGCTCTATAAGAGCGCAACAAATAGCGTTCTGGTCACCATCGTTAAACCCAGCGGCTGGAGCCCGTCCAACCCATCGCCTTCAATGGGGGATACTTCTCTTCTGGCCTGGGTATCCACGGCCCTGGAAGAGTTAACGACGAAAGAGAGTAAATAGTGAAGAAGATTTTGACCGCCTTGGTAGTTGCAACAGGACTTCTACTGACAGGTTGCTCCAACGTAGATGCAGCACTTTCACTCGGCGATACCAAGATTACAACGGCAGAACTTCAAGCAAACGTTGATGTTATTTTGGCAGAGCGTGCCAAGGTCGATACCTCACAGATGCAGCTTGATACTGGCGAGACTCTTCTTCGCAATCAACTGAACTTCCGGCTTCTCCTTGCAACTTTTTCTGAGATTGCAAAGGAGCTCGATATTCAGATCACTAGCTCTGAGATCGCAGGGCGCCGTGCAGAAGTTATTGAGCAGGTGGGTGGCGAAGAGGCGCTACCTGGAGCACTCGTTTCAGCATCAATCGCCCCTGAATATCTAGATGGATATCTTCGAGCGCTTCTGATAACTCAAAAATTAGGTGAAGCTTTCGGACTGACAGGTGGCGAAGAGGCAGACGTTCAAGCTCGAATTCAAGATCTCTTTGTTGCGAAGGTCAACGAACTTAAGATCAAAGTGAGTCCACGTTACGGTAAGTGGGATCCTACGACGGGCACGATCATTGCAGCAGTTCCAGCAAGTGATGCAGTCACACCGTCTGAAGAATAATAAAGTAAAGAGTTTTTTAGATGTCTGAGCTACTTCGACTCGTTGAAGTAATGGACCGCCTGCGTTCCCCGGGTGGATGTCCGTGGGATGCTGAGCAAACTCACGAGTCACTCGTTAAATATCTCCTTGAAGAGTCCTACGAATTCATTGACGCCCTCGGCGAAGGTGACCGCGAAGGTATGCGCGAAGAGCTCGGCGATGTTCTGCTGCAGGTTTACTTCCACTCGCGCATGGCGCAAGACCATCCAACAGATCCATTTTCGATCGAAGATGTTGCAAAGCTGATCGCAGATAAATTAATTCGCCGCCACCCACATGTCTTTGAGGGCCTCGTCGTTGATGATATGGAAGAAGTAATTGAAAATTGGGAAGCGATAAAGGCTACGGAAAAGGGACGCACCTCAAGTCTTGATGGAATCGCAATGGCACAGCCCGCATTGCCACTTGTAGAAAAACTGATCTATCGCGCAGATAAGTACAAGGTGGATCTGCCGATGACAGATGTTGCATCTGCATCAGAGCAACTTCAATCTGCACCATCAGAAGAGACAGTGGGTCAGGCGCTAGCCTCAATCATCGCCCTTGCTCATCAGCATGGAATTGATCCCGAAAGTTCACTCCGTGGTCACGCTCGCGCAATGATCGAGAAAATTCGCCGATCTGAGGCAGGGTAGGATTAGCACTAAGTAATCCGTTCAACGTAGAGCGCATTCGATTGAAGGAGTATCTCTATGGCAATTATTGAAGCAATCGGCGCTCGTGAAATTCTTGACTCCCGTGGAAATCCAACGGTTGAAGTCGAAGTCCTCCTAGAAGATGGTGCATTTGCTCGCGCTGGCGTTCCAAGCGGAGCCTCTACCGGCGCATTCGAAGCATCTGAACTTCGCGATGGTGGCAAGCGCTACCTCGGTAAGGGCGTTGAAAAGGCCGTTGCATTCGTCAATAACGAGATCGCATCAGCAATCGTAGGTTTTGATTCACGCGATCAGCGCTTGATCGATGCAGAGATGATTGCTCTCGATGGAACTGCCAACAAATCAAAGCTCGGTGCTAACTCAATTCTCGGCGTCTCACTCGCTGTTGCAAAGGCATCTGCAGAATCCGCCGACCTCTCGCTCTTCTCATACCTCGGTGGATCAAACGCACATCTCTTGCCAGTCCCAATGATGAATATTCTCAACGGTGGCGCACATGCAGATACCAACGTTGATATCCAAGAATTTATGGTTGCTCCAATTGGCGCAGAATCATTCCGCGAATCACTTCGCTGGGGTGCAGAGATTTACCACTCACTCAAATCAGTATTGAAGAAGCGCGGACTTGCAACAAGTGTTGGCGATGAAGGTGGCTTTGCACCAAACCTTGAGAGTAACCGTGCCGCACTCGACCTTATTCTTGAAGCGATCGAAGCAGCTGGCTTTAAGCCAGGTAAAGATGTCGCACTTGCAATGGATGTTGCAGCAACTGAATTCCACGAGGGCGGTAAGTACAAGTTCGAGGGATCACTTCGCACATCTGATGAAATGATCGCCTACTACGCAGAGCTCGTATCTGCCTATCCACTCGTTTCCATCGAAGATCCACTTGATGAAGAAGATTGGGCTGGCTGGACTTCAATGACAGCATCCCTTGGCTCAAAGGTGCAGATCGTCGGAGATGACCTCTTCGTTACAAACCCAACACGTCTTGCAAAGGGAATTGCTGGAAATACAGCGAATGCACTCCTTGTAAAGGTAAACCAGATCGGAACACTGACTGAGACACTCGATGCTGTAGATATGGCACATCGTGCCAACTACCGCAGCATGCTCAGCCACCGTTCAGGTGAAACCGAGGACACCACGATTGCTGATATCGCAGTTGCAACAAACTGTGGTCAGATCAAGACCGGTGCACCTGCACGAAGTGAGCGAGTTGCTAAGTACAACCAGCTACTACGCATCGAAGAAGAACTCGCATCTGGCGCGCTTTATGCCGGTCGCGCTGCTTTCCCACGCTTTAAGGGATAATTTCACACCTACGAGTGATACGAGAGAGAAGTTAACGTGGTTCGGTCTAGATCCAAGCGAGTATTTTCTTCGCGTCGCCCAGGATCTGGCCGAACATTCTCTCTTGTTGCAGTCTTCTTTATTTTTGCACTCGTATTAGCTCCACCGATTCAGAATTACTTTACACAACGCGCACAGATCAACGCACTACGCGCACAAGTCGATGGCGACCGCGCAGCACTTGAAGCAGCACGTATTGAGTTAACCCGTTGGCAAGATCCTGATTACGTGAAGGCTCAAGCCCGCGAACGTCTTCACTTTGTTATGCCAGGTGAGCGCCAATACATCGTTACCGGAACACCTAATGGCGAAGACGAAGTCATGGCAAATAAAGTTGCAGATCAACTCGAAGACGGCGCACCTTGGTACACCCGCATGATTGCATCGATCACTCAAGTCACAAGTGAGAAGTAATGACTTTACCGATTGATAAGCAAGTAACTGCTCAAGATTTAGCATGTATCGAAACTCAGCTCGGTCGCACTCCACGAGATGTTCACGCCATTGCTTATCGCTGCCCATGTGGAAACGCTGCAGTTGTTGAAACCCCACCCCGCTTGAGCCATGGCGAACCATTTCCTACCTTTTTCTATGCCACCTGCCCTCGTTTAACTGCAGCAATCTCAACACTTGAATCAACAGGACTTATGGCAACGATGAATGAGCGCTTAGAAATAGATGCCGAACTCGCTGGATCCTACGCCGCAGCACATGATGATTATTTAGCAGCACGCGCAGCACTCAGGATGGATGTTCCAGAAGTCGAAGGAATCTCTGCAGGTGGAATGCCTAATCGCGTGAAGTGCTTACATTCACTCGTCGCACACTCACTATCAGCAGGTCCTGGTGTAAACCCACTCGGCGATGAAGCACTTGCGCTATTGCCCGAATGGTGGAAGATCGAGCCATGCGAGTAGCAGCCATTGATTGCGGTACTAACTCCATTCGATTACTGATTGCAGATATCGAAGGCGATTCCTTCCATGAAGTAACACGATTGATGGAAGTTGTTCGCCTCGGACAAGGTGTCGACAAGATCGGCCAATTCCACCCTGATGCAATCGCTCGTACACTCACAGCAGTTGATCTCTACGCCGCAGAGATCGCAAAACGCGGAGTCGAAAAAATTCGCTTCTGTGCCACAAGTGCCACACGCGATGCCACCAACCGCGATCTCTTTATCGAAGGGGTCTTGGAACGTTTAGGTGTGCGCCCAGAAGTAATTTCAGGTGAAGAAGAAGCATCACTCTCATTCCTTGGTGCAACAAGAGATCTCCCACCATCAGATGGCCCATTCCTCGTTGTTGATATCGGCGGAGGATCTACAGAGTTTGTCTTTGGTACCGACAAAGTCGAATTCGCAAAGAGCGTCAACATCGGATGCGTTCGCATGTCTGAGCGCCACTTCACCCACGATCTACCCGATAGCGGACAAGTTGCATCGGCTACTGAAGATATCGATGAAGCGATCGCACAAGCTGCCAAAATTGTTCCCATTACTCAAGCAAAGACCCTGATCGCAGTTGCTGGCACTGCCACCACTGTTGCTGCAGCTGCCCTTGATCTACCTACCTATGATCGTTACGCAATTCATCTCTCACGAATCCCAGCAGAGAAAGTGCACTCTGCATCAAAGATGTTTCTTGCCAGCACCCACGATCAACGTGCAGCACTTGGTTATATGCATCCAGGCCGCGTAGATGTGATCTCTGCCGGAACTCTCGTTCTTTCTCGCATTATGCGCGCAACAGGTGCCACTGAATTCATCGCATCTGAATCAGATATTCTCGATGGAATGGCTTGGTCTCTTGCCAAGTAGTTCGGCAAAAACTCTTCCGCTTCTCAATAAAGAGATCATTGCCTGTACCGCCTGTCCACGCCTTGTGCAATGGCGCGAAGAAGTTGCCGTCATAAAACGTAAAGCTTACGAAGATGAAAAATATTGGGGAAGGCCTGTCCCATCATTTGGCAGCGATAAACCCAAGTTAATGATTATCGGCCTGGCTCCTGGTGCCCATGGTGCGAATAGAACAGGCCGTATCTTCACTGGAGATAGCTCAGGGGATTGGCTCTACGGATCACTTCATCGCAATGGGATCGCAAAGATTCCAACCAGTACATCAATCAAAGATGGACAAGAGTTAAAAGATACGCGTATAGCGTGTTCTGTCCGGTGTGCACCCCCAGATAACAAACCAAGCACCGAAGAACGCCACACCTGTGCGCCATTTCTGACTCATGAATTCTCATTAGCAAGCAAGACCACAAATGCTTACCTTGCACTTGGTTCATTCGCATGGCAGTCAACAGTTTCAACTCTTCGCCAACTAGGTCATGAAATCGAAACTACAAAGTTTGCTCATGGTGCCAAAGTGATAATCAAAGATGGAGACAGAAAAATTACGATCATTGGCTCGTATCATCCGAGCCAACAAAATACATTTACTGGAAAACTCACCAAAGCAATGCTAGATAAGGTGATTAAACAGGCTGCAAAAGCTGCAGGAATTGGATAGTAGACTTCCCATTCGTACGTGGCCCTCGTAGCCCAACGGCAGAGGCAGAGGACTTAAAATCCTCCAAGTGTGGGTTCGACCCCCACCGAGGGCACAACCATTGTTAACTTTCTGACTGGTTACCCTTGTGCTAAATAACTAGATGTTTCCGATAGACAAAGTAGCCTCTTAGTATGAAGTTCAGAGTTCTAGCAGCAACCCTTCTTATACTGCTTTCTTCTGTGAGCCCTGCGAGTTCAATTCTTAATGGAAGCGCAGCGGTTGGCTCTGAATATGTCGTGACAATACTCTTTGGAGATGACAAGGTCAGTAACCATTGCACAGGTGCATATCTTCGTCCTCGCGTTGTTGTAACTGCAGCCCACTGCGTGATAAAGCAGGGGGGTCGCGCACCAGAATTAACAAGGCCCATTAGTGATTGGTATGTTTCTCAACCAGGGATCGACTGGACTACACCCGTAGCACGAACTTCAAGGGTCAAAGTAATAAAGATTTGGACTGACCCCAACTATTTCAATCGGTGGGAACCCGATAATGGACTTCGTGAAACTCAAGTGGACGATGTTGCCTTCCTGTTTTTAGAGAGCGAGCTCAAAGGTCCACACGTGACGCGTGCTGCCACTCGTGAGGAAATTGAAGAATTTCGATTTGGAAAAGGACGGGCATTCCATCTTGGATACGGCTGTATAGGTCAAAGTTGGGAAGAGAGAAAAAATAATGATGGAAAGCCCTATCTCGCCGAAGAGATAGTGGGAACTAACCAAGGATCTTTGAGCACTCCTATTTGGGATAGATTCTTACTTGCTCAATATGCTCTAGGAAAAGGTGAGACCTGCTCGGGTGATTCAGGAAGTCCATTGTTGATGAGAAAAGACAGTGAAGTCCTTTACCTAGGCACAATCTTTGCAGGCGGCGGTTCGAGTCAAATCAAATATGCAGCCACGACAGTACTTTGGCCTTTTGTGCCTGCACTTGATAAGGCGTATGCGGAGTTCTTGATTGAGGATACAAAAAGGCGAGAACTACAAGCCAAACAAGAAGCTGACGCAAAAGCAGTAACTGACAAAGCTGCAGTAGAAAAGATCATTCAGGATGCAAAGCTGGAAGCAGAAAAGATCATTCAGGATGCAAAGCTGGAAGCAGAAAAGATCATTCAGGATGCAAAGCTGGAAGCAGAAAAGATGCTTATGGCTGCCAGAGCTACCGTAGTTAAGAAAACAACAATCATCTGCACCAAAGGGAAATTGACCAAAAAGGTCACCGCAGTGATTCCAAAGTGTCCAAGTGGGTATACGAAGAAGTAACCGGCCCTAAATGCTCCAAGTGTGGGTTCGACCCCCACCGAGGGCACCACAAGTAATCCGAATCAGTAACTCTGATTTCTTTTCAATCCTATACGATCTCAGTAGTATTCTGAGATGAGAAGAATATATAAGAGCAACGATGGTTTACTAGTTGAGCACAATGGAGAGTTCTTCTCGATTAAACATTCACTCACCGATTTACTGTCGATGGGAATGCAGGAAGCTCGCTCGATTATTGAGGCAGCAAGTACTTCTGTGAACGCACCAACTCAATTGGTTGCACCGATAGATCCTTATCAAGAAGTGTGGGCGTGCGGTGTTACCTACCTACGTAGCAAGGTAGGACGCATGGAGGAGTCGGAGATTCCTGATCTCTACAGCAGAGTGTATGACGCTGATCGGCCAGAGGTTTTCTACAAGACTGTTGGATGGCGAGTAGTTCCCAATGGTGAACCAGTTGGTATTCGTCGTGATTCTGGGTGGGATGTACCTGAGGCAGAGGCAGTTTTAGTTGTTAATTCACATCAAGAAATCTTTGGATACACCCTCGGAAACGATATGAGTTCGCGGTCAATCGAAGGTGAGAACACTCTCTATCTTCCACAAGCTAAGTCATATGAAAAGTCTTGCACAATTGGAAGTTTCATTATTCCATCATGGGAAATTTCAGAAGCAGTATTTCCATTTACTCTCTCTGTTGAACGCAAGGGTGCTGAAGTCTTTGCAGGTAAATCTTCTAGCGGAGAGATGAAGCGTGGATTTAAAGAACTTGTTGATTGGTTATTTCGCACACTTCCGATGCCTCACGGTGCAATGCTTTTCACTGGTACCGGAATAGTTCCATCCGCCGATTTCACACTTCATGAAGGTGACGTTGTAAAAATTGATGGCGGAGTTCTTGGCCAACTCAATAATCCAGTTGTTCTAGTCTCTTAAGGTAGTGGGGAATTAATATGAGCGTTGATAGTCAGGTAAGAGATGCCCATGCGGCTTGGTTACAGATCCGTGACTGGAAGAGCGCGCAGATTGTCACCCTTCTTGAATCGATAGCAGATGCACTTGATCACGCTAAAGCGGATCTAATTCCTGTAGCGATGGAGGAGACCAATCTTCCCGAGGCACGTCTTACTGGCGAAGTGGGAAGAACGACGGGTCAAATACGTTTAATGGCTCGTGCGGTTGAAGATCGAACTTATTTAGATATAACAATTGATCACGCAGATTCATCACTTACTCCGCCACGTCCAGACTTGCGCTTGAAAAGTACTTCCCTTGGCGTAGTTGGCGTCTTTGGCGCCAGTAACTTTCCATTCGCGTTCGGTGTAGCAGGAGGCGATACCGCTGCAGCACTTGCTGCAGGGTGCGCAGTTGTTATCAAGGTAAACCCAGGACATCCACGCGTTTCACGGATGGTGGGCGAGATCATGATTGCTGCTGCGCTGAAGGCAGGTGCACCGGCTGGCCTGATCTCTCTGGTTGAAGATTTCGATGCGGGTATGGCACTTGTTGAGCATCCACTTACCGCGGCAATTGCTTTCACTGGATCCACACATGGTGGGCGTGCACTCTTTGATGCAGCCAATAGGCGCGAGATTCCAATTCCTTTCTACGGTGAGCTAGGCGGCTTAAATCCAGTCTTTGTTACTCGTTCGGTAGCAAGTGATAAAGCGAAGGAAACTGCTGAAGGATTTCTAGGATCAATCACGATGGGTGCTGGGCAGTTCTGCACTAAGCCGGGCTTCTTAATTGTGGATGGTGCTAGTGAGATTAACGCAGAGCTCTCAACACTTGTCTCAGCGGCACCTGCGCAAAAACTTCTTAATTCAAATATCGTGAAACTTCACGATAGAAATCGCGATGAGATATCACAGGTACCTGGAATGTCGTTGGTTGCTCAAAACCCTGAAGGTGGAGATACGAAGGTCTCGGTCTACACAATCTCTGCAAAGGATTTCTTGAAGGCAGGAGAAAGTGCAAAGCGCGAAGTCTTTGGACCTACCGCAGTAGTTGTTAATTGTGCCAATACGGATGAATTGCTCAGAGTTGCAGAATCGTTCTCCGGCACTCTCACCAGTGGAATCCATGCCATCGAAGGTGATCCCATGGATCTCACAAAATTGATTTCAATTGTGGAACGTATAAGCGGTCGAATTGTGTGGAATCAATGGCCAACTGGGCTAGCGGTCACGTGGGCAATGCAACATGGTGGCCCATATCCAGCGTCCACTAACCCGTTGTTTACATCGGTCGGAGCAAAGGCGATCCTTCGTTTTCGCAGACCAATTACCTATCAAAATTTCCCACAGAACTATCTCTCACCTGTATTGCAAGATGGAGCTCCAGAACTCAACAGCGCCCGAATTAACGGCAAATAGGAACTCTGACAGGCTCGAAATGACTGGTTAAAGGTCGGTCTGACTCGCATCGAACCTACTAGGCAAAAGTTCTAGCCCTAGAATTGGTAATGCAAGTCAGATATTCCCGAGGCATTATGAAAGGTGCTTTACGTGAAGAGTTCTAATCCGGTTCTATCTCGATCATTTTCGGGTAAAGGTTTTGCTCGAATGGATTCGCAAGGTGTTCCAACTCAGACTTTAGAAGAGACATACTCAGCGCCATCTGCATCATCAGTACAGACAGGCCGCATGACAATGGAAGATGTTGTCGTTAAGACTGCTTCCCTCTTTGCTGTTCTTCTAGTCGTTGGTGCATATGCATGGAATGCAAATCTCGGTGGCGGAGCACTTCTGCTCGGCATGATCGGTGGATTTGCTCTCAGCATGGTCAACACATTTAGTAAGACAGTTCGCCCAGCACTTGTTGTGGCATACGCAGCATTCCAAGGACTATTCCTAGGAACAATCACAAGCTACTTCGAAGCTGTATACCCAGGTATTGCAAGCCAAGCTGTTCTTGCAACACTCTGTGCATTCGGTGGAATGCTCTTTGCATATCGCAGCGGACGTATTCGTGTAACTCCTAAGTTCCAGCGCGTGATGTTTGGCGCAATGATTGGTTACCTCGGTCTTGCGCTTGTAAGCCTCTTTGCAAACTTTACGGGTACACCTGGCGGACTTTACGGTGTCAGTGGTCTCGGTTTGATCCTTGCAGCTGGTGGAGTAGTACTTGCTTCACTCTTTATTGTGATGGATCTCGATCAGATTGATCGCGCAATCAAAGCTGGAGTGCCACAGGTTGAATCATGGCGCGCAGCATTTGGTTTGATGGTCACTCTCGTGTGGCTCTACCTTGAAATGCTCCGCTTAATCTCAATCCTTCGCGGAAACGATTAATTCAGCGGATCGACAATTTCATGAGATGCCCGGGACTTACGAGTCTCGGGCATCTTTATTGAGAGCACTATTACAATACAGAAAACCAAACCGCTGAGGCCAAAGGCTGCGCGGTATCCGTAATGATCTGCCACAAAGCCAACAACAACGGGGCCCACGATCATTCCGGCATCACCTGCCATCTGGAATAGAGCGATGACTTGTCCGCCCTTACCTTCAATGAGGTCGCCGACAACCGTGGCAGGTGCACTGGCTAGGAAAGCGTTGCCAAGTCCAATAATTGCCATAGATAAGAAGAACATCAGCGGGTTAAGGGTGAGCGTCATGATAACGATGCCGACAAAGGAAATTGTGGTTCCAATAATGAGAACAAATCTTCGGCCACGTTCATCTGACAGTCTTCCTGCACGCAAGATCAGGGTTCCTTGGATGACGGCAGAGATAGTAAATCCCCAACCAACAACTGCAGCGGTAGATTTAAGTTGTTCGGTAATAAAGAGCGGCATGATTGATGTGCGAACGCCGAAGATAACCCAGCTGGCTACAAAGGTAATGATGAGTGCATAGCGATATCCCTTAAGAGCGAAAGCATCTTTAAGTGACATCGCAACTTTCTTCTCCTCATTCTTCTTGGGTGCTTGTAGATGTTCGCTAGTGAAGAAGAAGAATCCGACTATGCCTGCGGCAGAGAGTGCGATGGCATAGACAAAAAATGGTGCGCGTAAGGAAATCGCAGCTAGTCCTCCACCGATTGCAGGACCTGCGATAGCGCCAAGTAAGAACGATCCGTTATAGACAGACATAGCGTGGCCGCGTTGGGCATCACTT
>Ga0209617_10000192_pt1 | contig 25438 bp, 17 predicted proteins | sample LakEriepJuly2011_2_FD_187459 | JGI IMG/M metagenome (GOLD analysis project Ga0209617, IMG submission 187459) | Freshwater microbial communities from dead zone in Lake Erie, Canada - CCB epilimnion July 2011 (SPAdes) (version 2) | ecosystem: Environmental > Aquatic > Freshwater > Lentic >...
GAGCCGGTCGATCGTGAGCCAGGTCATGATCGCGAGCTTGCGCGTTTCCCTGAAGCCCATCGCGACCGCCTGCAGCGGATTGCCCTTGGCGCTGATCGTGACCATCAAGGGTTCGAACCACTCGGGGCCGATCGGGCTCGACCAGGCGAGGGCTGCGATCGTCGTCGCCTGGGCATCGCTGAAGCGCAGTTCGGCGTTGACGATGGCATCACCCGCACCGGGCATGCGCACAGTGATCGGGACCGAGCGCGATCCCGTGGCGAGCGCGCGCTGGATGGCGCCACGGATCGAGGCCCAGTCGCGCACAGCCTCGCCGCCGACCGCCACGACCGTGCTGCATGGAACAAGACCCAGCCCTGCAGCGGGCGTGCTCTCGATCGCCTCGCCGACCTGCGTCGACTCAATCGGGCCGGCGATCAAGGGCAGGTGCGTGGCGTAGCCGATCATCACCTCGAGACGGCCGCTGCCATCGACGCGTGCGTCGACCGATACACGCTCGCCATCGCGAAGGACGACGAGCGGCACGACGGAGCCCGCGCGCTTGGCCATGATTGCACGGAACTCATCCATGCGCGGGCCTGACTCATCGCCCGCGGCGAGGATCGCATCGCCGGCCTTGAGGATCGCGGCGTTCGCGCTTCCCGGCAGCACATCGCGCACCATCACCAAGGGAACGAGGCCCGCCACGCCCAGTTCAAGATCGGCGGCACCCGCACTCGATCCGGCGGCGTAGACGATCGGTTCGAGGTCGGCGATGGGCTCGAGCGCGACCGAGATCGAGGTCGCTTCGCCGCCCCACGTCACGTCCCACGTGGTCATGATCTGCGCGCCAGCATTGGCCTGCGCCGCGACACGCAAGCCTGCAGCGCTCGTCGCATCGCGGCCATCGATCGTGCGCAGCGTCGCGCCACCCCACTGGCGTACGAACGCCGCGCGGTCGCCCGCGCACTCGAACCAGCCTGCGGGCGCGCCCTGGACACGCGCGCGATCGAAGAAGCCCGCGCTGATCAAGGCTTGGTGCAAGAGCGGGATGCTCTGTCGATCCGCGGACAGTGACACTCCCTCGGCTGGGGCAATGCCCAGGCGTTGGAGCCCTGCAGCAGCCTCGTACTCGGGCACGGCCTTGAGCTCGAGGCGCTCGCCACCACGATCGACCATGATGGTCAAGGGCTGCGTGCCCACATGCATCGCGCCACCGAGGATGACATCGGTGAAGGTCGCGGTGGGCGTGCCGTCGATCGACTCGATGCGGTCCCCGGCCATGATCCCGGCGCGCGCCGCGGGCGAGCCGGGCGCCACGCCGCCCACGACCGGCGCCTCGGCCTTCACGCCAGCGAGGAACGCGACCATGAAGAAGAGGATGCCGAAGATGATGTTCATCACGACGCCGCCCGAGATGACCACCATGCGCTTGCCGACCGGCGCGCTGCGGTAGCTGCGGGGATCGCCCTGCGCGGCGAGGGCCTCGCTGGGCGCGGCATCATCCTGCCCGAGCATGCGCACGAAGCCCCCGAGCGGCAGGAGCCGCAGCGTCCATTCGGTCTCGCCGAGGCCGGCGTCGCGAAGCGCCGACTCGGGAATCAAGGCGGTTGTCGTCGCAGCGAAGCGTCGGCAGAGTTCGGGCTGTGAGCTGCCGAACTGCACGCCCAGGCCGCGCCGCCACGAGCACAGCACCGGGCCCATGCCGATCGCGAAGTTGTCGACGCGGATCCCCGCCCAACGCGCGGCGAGGTAATGCCCCAGTTCATGCACGAGGATCAGGAACCCGAACCCCAGGATGACGACGAAGAGGTTCAGCCCACCAACAAGGTCCATGCAGGGAGTCTAGTGATGCCGTGGAGGCGGGGTTCGGAACGCCCGTGCCGCCCAGAGCCGATTCAGGCGCGAAGCGCCGCCGATCGACCGAGTCGATCCGTGCACCACGCGCGCGTGGCCGCATCGGCTGCAAGCACCGCATCGAGCGACGATGCCGGACCGCATGGCATGGCGGCCATGCACTCGCCCACGAGCTCGGCGATGCCCATGAACGGCAGCCGGCCATCGATGAAGCCTTGGACCGCAATCTCGTTCGCTGCGTTCAGCGTGCAGCCCGCCGTGCCGCCGCGTTCGATCGCATCCAGCGCGAGCCCGGGTGCCGGGAATCGATCGTGATCGATGGGCTCGAACTGGAACGAGCCGAGCTGCGACCAGTCGACGCGCCGCGTCGGGCCATCGACGCGCCGCGGATGCGCGAGCGCGATCTGGATCGGCAGCCGCATGTCCGGCGGGCTGATTTGAGCCATCACGCTGCCGTCGACGAACTCGACCATGGCGTGGACCATGCTCTGCGGGTGCACGATCGCGCCGAGACGGTCGCGACCCACGCCGAAGAGCCAGTGGGCCTCGAGCAGTTCGAGACCCTTGTTCATCATGGTCGCACTGTCGATGGTGACCTTGCGGCCCATCGTCCAGGTCGGGTGCTTGAGCGCATCGGCCAGCGTGATCGAGGCCATGCGTTTGCGATCCCATGTGCGGAAGGGACCGCCGCTCGCGGTGAGCACGATGCGCGCGACATCGCTGCCGGGGTGGTTGCCCAGGCACTGGAAGACGCCGCTGTGCTCGCTGTCGACCGGCAGGAGCGCGACGCCGCGCTCGCGCACGCGCGCCATGACGAGTTCACCGGCGGCGACCAGCGTTTCCTTGTTGGCCAGCGCGATGTCGCAGCCTGCATCGATGGCAGCAAGCGTGGGAGCGATGCCGGCTGCACCCACCATCGCCGCGAGCACGAGGTCGCCGGGGCGAGCGATGGCATGGATGAGGTCGCGCGCCGCATGCTCGCCGGTGAAGGCCGTGAACCCCGAAAGTTCCGCCGGATCGCGCGGCGCCGCTGCGGCCACATGACGGACGCCGAACTCCGCAGCCTGCTGCGTGAGCAGCGCGGCGTTGCTGTGCGCCGCGAGGCCCACGACCTCGAGGCGTGGCCCCCCGTGGTCGCGCCAGCGCCGCAGCACATCCATGGTGGACGTGCCGATGGAGCCGGTGCTTCCGAGCACGATCAGCCGGCGTGCCGGAGCATCAGCGTGCGGCGCGGTCATGGCGGATCACTCCGCCCGTCCCTTGGGGGCTTCGCTGGGCTTCAGTCGGCGGGTGGTCGCGCCGTACAGCGACCGACGCTTGGGCTTCTCCGGTGCTGCTGCGTCGGCTGTCGGTGCGGGGCTCGGTGACTCAGGAGGAACCGACGACGTGGGCGCGCTCGGCGCCGCCGCATCGCCCGACGATGCGGCACCTTCGGATCCGCCAGCCGGCGCATTGCTGCCACCGCCATCGGAACGCCGTTCGCTGCGCGGGCCACGCTCGTCGCGGTCGCGACGGCCACGCCCGCCACGGCGGCGGCGCTTGCGACGCTTGCCGTCGTCGCGGTTGCCATCGTGCTGGCCGCCTTCGGCGCGATCGCCGTCGTCCTGGCCTTCAGCGTCGCCGCCGGCGTCATCGGCGCCGGCATCGGTCCCGGCATCGCCCTCATCGCTGGATGCGCGCTCGCCACGATCGTCGTCGTTCGCGTCGGTGGCTTCGCGCTCGGCACCTTCCGCCGCGGGGCCTGCATCGCCGTCGCGCGATCCGCCCTCGGCGCCATCACGATCACGGCCGCGACGGTTGCGACCACCACGACGACGGCGCTTCTTGCGACGTCCGTCATCTCGATCATCGCCCTCGGCGCGCTCGCTACGAGCACCTGCCGAGCCTTCGCTCGATTCGCCCTCGTCCGCACCGTCGCCCTCGGCGCCGTCGTCGCTGGCCTGGCCGCCGGCCACTGGGGCCGGCGCGCCGAGGACCGGAACGTTGAAGACATGACGCGCGACCGCCACGAGCTCGGGAGTGAGCATCTCGAGGCCATCGGTCACCATGGGTGCGACTTCCTCGTGCGCAGCGCGGAGCTGCTCGAGCAGTGCAGCCGGCTCGACGCCGCAGAGTGCGGCGGCATCGGCCACCGACACGGCTTGCGGCAGCAGAGGCGCATTGCGACGACGGCGACGCTTCCGGCCGCCACGGCGGCCACGGTCGTCGCGGTTGCCGCGTTCGCTGCGCTCGTCCTCGTCACCGTCGTCCTCATCGCGGTCGTCATCGCGTGACTCTGCCTTGGCGGACTTGCGCGTGGCGCGCTTGTCCTCCTCGGCTTCGCGGATGACGTGCATCAGCGGGCGCTCGTCCTCGATCACGGCCGGGAGGTCGTCGAAACCACCCGCGAGCAGGATGGCGTTCGCATCGGCAGGAGCAGGCTTGCGACGGCGACGGCGGCGGCGCTTGACGCGCTCGTCGGTGTCCTCGTCATCCACGTACTCGGGGATCTCGGTGTAGAGGTCGGCCAGCAGAGGGCGCGGAGGGCGCGGCAGACGGTCGAGCTCGATCGCGTGGTTGCGGTCGTCGAAGGCCGAGGCCTTGAACTGGTCGGCACGCAGGTGGTCGTCGATCGTGACCTCGACCTGCTTGCCGAACTTTTCCTCGAGCTCCTGCAGCGCACGGCGACGCACGCTGAGCAGTTCGCCTGCCACGCGCGAGGTCACGGTCAGGCTCACGCGCTTCACGGCCAGGTAGGCAAACAGCAACGAGATGCGGCGCAGCGCATCGGCCGCCACCACGTCGGGCATGCGCACCTCGCCGGCACCGGCGCAGTGCGGGCAGTCGATGTAGTGCGTCTTGCGCATGCTCGGGCGCATGCGCTGGCGGGTCATCTCGACCATGCCGAACTCGCTGATCGGCAGGTGGGTGGCCTTCGCACGGTCGCGCTTGAGCTCTTCCTCGATGCGGGCCTCGATGTCCTTGCGGTGCTTGGACATCCGCATGTCGATGAGGTCGTTCACGATCAGGCCGCCGAGGTCGCGCAGGCGCAGCTGCCGGCAGATCTCGCGGACCGCCTCGATGTTGGTCTGGTAGGCGTTGGTCTCGGAGTCGCGTGCCGAGCGGCTGCGGCCGCTGTTCACGTCGATCGCCACCATGGCCTCGGTCTGGTCGATCACGAGCGCGCCGCCCGACGGCAGCGGCACTTCGCGCTGGTGGATCAGCTCGACCTGCTCCTCGATCCCGAAGGCACTGAAGATCGGGATCGGGCGGTCGTAGTAGTAGACGGCCGGCGCGTTCACCGGCGCGACCACGTCGAGGTACTGCGTGGCGCGGTCGAAGGCGCTGACCGAGTCGACCACGATCCCCTTCATGCACGGATCGCCCGAGTCGCGGATTGTGCGGATCAGGAGGTCGCCCTCGGTGTAGAGCGCGCAGGGGCCGCTGGTCTTCGCGGTGCGGGCCTGCATGGCTTCCCACAGGCGCGTGAGGTACGCGGCATCGCGCTTGAGTTCCGAGTGCGAGCGCTCGTAGCCCGCGGTGCGCATGATGAAGCCGAAGCCCTCGGGGAGCTCGAGCGAGTCGAGCATGCGGCGCATCGAGCGACGTTCATCCTCGTCCTCGACCTTGCGCGAGACACCCACGCGGCCCATGTCCGGCATCATCACGAGCAGGCGGCCAGGGATGCTGATGTAGCTGGTCAGGGTCGGGCCCTTGGAGCCGATGCCTTCCTTGATGACCTGGACGGTGATCTCCTGGCCCTTCTTGAGCGCATCCTGGATCAGCGGGCGCTCGCGGCGGGGGATCTTCTTGCCCACGCGCTCGGTGCGCTCCTTGCCGGGGAAGTACTTGGGATGCAGGTCACTGATGTGGAGGAACCCGCTGGCACCCTCGCCGAAGTCGACGAACGCAGCCTGGATCGCGGGCTCGATGTTGAGCACACGGCCCTTGTAGATGTTGCCGACGTGGGTGGCCGTGGCCGTGCGCTCGGCGAAGTACGCCTGCAGCACGTTCTCCTCGAGGATGCCGATGCGGCACTCGTCGGCGGTGTCGTTGACGATCATCACCTGCGGCTTGGCCGAGGGCTTCGAGCGTCCGTGGCGGTGGGTTGAGCGCTCGGTGCGATCGGCGGCCTCGCTCACGGCGGCCATGCTCTTCTCGGCGGCTTCGTCGTGGCCGTCGTGGTGTTCGTCGTGAGCCTCGTCACCGGCCTCGTCGTCGGAAGCGATGACCTGTGCATCGTCGTCGGAAGCGACGACCTGTGCATCGTCGTCCATCAGGTTGGTGGGCGCCGTCACCGGCTCGATCGGCAGCAGTTCGGCATCGCCGTCCTCGCCAATCGATGGTGTGCGCAGTTCATCTGCCGAGGGCTGCGCATCGATCCTGTCGACCACCCGGTCGATCGCCTCGGGATCGGGTTCGATCGGTTCGTCGTCACCGGCATCGGTCAGGTCGACGACGGCATCTTCGGCGCCGTGCACCGATTCATGGGTTGAATCATCCGCGTCGCCGTGCGGCGTGGTGGGGAGGTGGGCCTGGCCGGCGTCGGCCTGGTCGGCTGCGGGCTTGCGGCCCTCAGCGGTCGTGTCGTCGTGCGAGTCTGCGTTCGTGCCTGCCATGAGTGAGTCCTGCCGCGATGTCGCGGCCAGCATGGCAGTCGGGGTGATGCGCTCCTTGGGATCCGCACGATGCGGATGGGTCACCATGATCATGGCGGACCACGAGCGCATGACGCGCGCGTGCCGGGTGATCGTTGCTGGTGCCGTTCAAGGTGTTCATCGCCGCCGTCTGCCCGCGCCACTCGCACGCCCGGGCGCTGTCCTGCCGCGGGCCATGGGCCCGGGGGTCTTCAGCGGGGGGCGGCGCGAGGGGCGCCTGTTCCGTTGCGTCGACCGTCAGCCGTCGAGGTTCACGGCGTCGGGGTCGACCTTTCGAAGTTCGTCCTGCAGGTACGAGAGCACCTGCCTGTCCGAGTCGAACGAGCCCACCTTCCTCGCGATGAGCTCGCAGTGTTCGATCGTGGTCGCGCGCACGACCCGCTTAACGGCGGGAATCTGCGCGGGAGCCATGGAGAGTGTACGGAAGCCGAACCCCAGCAGCAAGCAGGTGAAGAGGGGCTCCCCGGCGAGCTCGCCGCACAGGCTGCAGTCGATTCCGGCGTTCGCGGCGGCCCGGACGCTGGCCTTGATCAGGGTCAGGACGGCCGGATTGGCCCCGTTGTAGAGCGGGGCGACCCGTTCGTTGCCGCGGTCGACCGCGAGGGTGTACTGGATCAGGTCGTTCGTGCCGACGCTGAAGAAGGCGCTCTCGGTGGCCAGCGTCCTTGCCATGAGGGCCGCACTCGGCACCTCGATCATGATCCCGATCTGCAGGTTCCGGTCGTAACGGATGCCCTCTTCGTCCAGATCCTCGCAAAGGTCATGCACCATCATCCGCGTCTGGCGCAGTTCCATGACGTTGCTGACCAGGGGCAGCATGACCTTGATCGGGCCCAGAGCGCTCGCGCGAAGGAGCGCCCGCAGCTGGGTCCGGAAGAGCGCCGGGTTCTGCAGGCAGAAGCGGATGCTGCGCAGGCCGAGGAAGGGATTGCGCTCAGGTTCGTCCAGGTGTTCCTGGGTGTACTTGTCGGCACCCAGGTCGAGCGTGCGGATGACCAGCGTTCGTCCAGCGCAGAGTTCCACCGCGCGGGCGTAGGCGCGGTAGTGCTCCTCTTCGGTGGGCACGCGTGGGCTGGTCAGGTAGAGGAACTCCGTCCGGTAGAGCCCGACGCCGCTGCCGCCGTTGGCGAGCACCGCCGTGATTTCATCGGGAAACTCAATGTTCCCGAGCAGGTTGATGGCTGTGCCGTCGCGGGTCACGCTCGGCAGGTCGGCGCCCTCGCGCAGCGCGCCGCGCCGGGCCTCGCTGCGATGCGCGAGCGCGCGATAGTGCGCCAGCACGGCTTCGTCCGGTCGCACGACGAGCTGCCCCGCATCCCCGTCGACGATCACGAGATCCCCATCCTCGACCTGCACGGTGGCGTCCTTGCAGCCCACGACTGCCGGCATCGCCAGCGCTCTGGCGATGATGCTGGTGTGGCCAGTGAGGCCGCCCGCGTCGGTGGCGAAGGCAACCACCTTGGCGCGGTGGAACTCCGCGGTCTGGCTCGGCGTGAGCTCGTGCGCGATCACCACCGCCGGCCCACCGAGATCCTTGAGCCGCTTGCCGCTCGCACCGATGAGCTTGCTCACCACGCGTCGCTCGAGGTCAACCACATCACCCGCGCGCTCCTGGAACATCGGGTCGGGGAGCGCGCGGAGCCGGTCGGCGAACTTCACGAAGTTCTCGCTGGCCGCGTACTCGGCGCAGACCTGCTCGCGCTCGATGTCGGCGACGATCGCCCCCACGAGCGAACGGTCCCGAAGCAGCCCCAGGTGGAAATCGAAGATCGCCGCAGCCTCGCGCCCCATGGTGGCGGCGCTTGCATCACGAAGCTCCGTCAGTTCCGCTGCGCTTTCGCTCAGGGCAGCCTCAAGCCGGGCCCGCTCCTCGGCGACGGCTTCCGGGGCGACCTGACGGAAACTGACCTGGCTCAGGCTTTCTGCCACGATTACCGCCGTGCCGATGGCGATTCCCGGACTGGCAGCGATGCCTCGGATGGCGTTCATGGCGGCTCCTGATGCGGTCTCCGAGCCCCAAGGCGCCGGCCTTGGTCCAGGGGAGACGGTCTGGCGAGGGCGCAACCCTAGCAGTCCAAAGGAGATCTGTCGACCTTCGTGGTTTGGTGTGGCCCTTGGACCTTCATGGGGCGTTGAAAGGGCCGGGTGTTCACGAGCGGAAGCGCCTTCACCGCCCTTGCCACGGCTACAGCCGGTGGTAAAGTTTCGATCATTGATGGGCCTCGCGCTGTTCCGGCGTGCCCGACGAACCTCTCGCCCGCACCTCCCTGCGGGCGCATAGGGAAAGGGACGGCCGCGGCCCATGGGGGCCGCGGCTCATTTTTTGCCCTGACTGCTTCGTTGGCGCTGTCCAGCGCGCAGCGATCGCTCAAGAGCGCGTGGCAACCGGGACCGCGGTCGCGCCACCTGCGACGTGGGAACCGCGGTCAGTTCCCGTCCTTGACCTCGTACTCGGCGTCGATCACGTCGTCGCCCTTGTTGCCCTGCGTCTGGGTGCCACCCGGCTGGTCCTTCGTGGACTCATAGACCACCTTTCCCAGTTCCATCGAAGCATCGTTGAGCTGCTTCATCGCAGCTTCGATCGCGGCGCGGTCCTCGCCCTTCACGCGCTCGCGAAGGTTGGACACGGCGGACTCCACCGACGCGCGGGTCTCGGCGCTGACCTTGGTCCCGTGCTCGGCGAGCGCCTTCTCGGTGGCGTAGCACACCTGTTCGGCCTGGTTCTTCAGGTCGACCAGTTCGCGACGCGCCTTGTCCTCGGCGGCGTGGGCTTCGGCTTCCTTGGCCATGCGCTCGACTTCATCCTTGCTCAGGCCGCTGGAGCCGGTGATCTTGATCTCCTGCGCCTTGCCGGTCGACTTGTCGGTTGCCTTCACATTGAGGATGCCGTTGGCATCGATGTTGAACTCGACCTCGACCTGAGGCACGCCGCGGGGCGCGCTGGCGATCCCCGTGAGATCGAAGCGGCCGAGGCTGCGGTTGTCCTGGGCGAACTGCCGTTCACCTTGCAGCACGTGGATGGTCACGCTGGTCTGGTTGTCGGCCGCGGTGGAGAAGACTTCCTTCTTGGCCGTCGGGATCGTGGTGTTGCGCGCGATCAGCGTGGTCATGACGCCGCCGAGCGTCTCGACGCCGAGCGAGAGCGGGGTGACGTCGAGCAGGAGCACGTCCTTCACCTCGCCTTGCAGCACGCCGCCCTGGATCGCCGCGCCGATCGCCACGACCTCGTCGGGGTTGATCGAGAGGTCGAGCTTGTCGGTGCGGAAGATGTCCTTGGCCATCTGCTGCACGCGCGGGATGCGGATGGAGCCGCCGACCATGACGACTTCCTGGATGTCGCCGGCCGAGAGCTTGGCATCCTTCAGGCACTGCTCGCACGGCGTGCGCAGCCGGTCGAAGAGATCGCCGCAGAGGCTCTCGAACGTGGCGCGCGTGACGGTGCACTGGAGGTGCTTGGGCCCGTTCTGGTCGGCCGTGATGAACGGCAGGTTGACCGAGGTCTCCATGGCGCTCGAGAGCTCGATCTTGGCCTTCTCGGCCGCTTCCTTCAGGCGCTGCAGGGCCATCGGATCCTTGCGCACGTCGATGCCTTCCTTCTTGCGGAAGTCCTCGGCGATGTGGTCGATCAGGCGCTGGTCGAAGTCGTCGCCGCCGAGGTGGCCGTCGCCGTTGCTGGCGAGCACCTCGAAGACGCCGTCACCCACATCGAGCACCGAGATGTCGAACGTACCGCCGCCGAGATCGAAGACCGCGATGCGGGCGTTCTTCTTCTTCTCGAGGCCGTAGGCGAGTGCTGCAGCGGTCGGTTCATTGATGATGCGCTCGACCTTCAGGCCGGCGATCTCGCCTGCATCCTTGGTCGCCTGGCGCTGGCTGTCGTTGAAGTAGGCCGGCACGGTGATGACCGCGCGCTCGACCTTCTCACCAAGGTAGTCCTCGGCGATCTTCTTCAGTTCCTGCAGCACCATCGCGCTGATCTCAGGCGGGGTGTACTGCTTGCCGCGGATGTCGACCTTGACCAGGTCATCCGAGCCGCCGATGACGGCGTAGGGCACGGTCTTCTGCTCGCCCTGCACTTCACCGGCGCGGCGGCCCATGAAGCGCTTGATGCTGAAGACGGTGTTCTTGGGGTTGGTGACCTGCTGGTGGCGGGCGGGCTGGCCGACGAGGCGCTCACCCTTCTCGGTGAAGCCGACGACGGACGGGGTGGTGCGGTTGCCGCTGGCGTTGATCAGCACCTTGGGCTGGCCGCCTTCCATGATGGCGACGACGCTGTTGGTGGTGCCGAGGTCAATGCCGATGATCTTGCCGGTGGACATGGTTGGTGTTCCTTCTGCGCCGGCGGGGTTGCCGCGGGCGCGATCCTCCTATGCAACAGCCGTGCCAATCCGGGACGACCCCTTTTTAGTCCGGTAACCCTTTCAAGACGCCCCGCGGGGCCCCGAATCGGCAGGGGGTGGTGGGCGACCCACCTATGCTCCCCTCGATGCCGTCTTCAACGCTCCTCGAAGCCGCCCTTCGCGCTGTGAGCGCCAGCGTGCGAGCCATCGCCCTCGTCACGCAGCACCCCCTTGGCCGCGTTCCCTGCATCAAGCCGGATGGTTCCCCCGTGACCGCGGGCGACGTGGCGGCGCAGGCCGCCGCGGCCATCGTCTTGCGCAGGGAACTGGGGCTCGCGGGCGTCGTTGGCGAGGAGTCGCCGACGAGCCTTGAAGGCCCCGATGCCGACGCCATGCGCGCGCTGGCGAGCACCGCGGTCGCTGGAGCGGTCGGGGGATTCGATGGAGATCCGCTCGAGGCCCTGGCGTGGAAGGCACCAGCTGACGCGCGTGCGGGCTTCTGGACGCTCGATCCGATTGACGGCACGAAGGGCTACCGCAGCAGCCGGCACTACGCGGTGTGCCTGGCGCATGTGGATGCGCACGGCGTCACCCACGGCGTGCTCGGACTGCCCACGCTCGTGTCCGACATGGATCTCGCCCGGATCGGCGAGCCGCCAGGGGTGCTGATCGCCGCGACGCGCGGTGGCGGTTCATGGATGCATGACCCTGCCACGTTGGCACCGCTGCACCGAGTGCAGCGTGCCCCGATGCAGGGTTCGCTCCGGTTGCTCAACAGTGTCGAGCCGGGTGGCCGGACGGCGCGCGCTGCCGCCGTCGTCGAATCACTCGGTCGTCCATGGGAGACCGTCGCGGTGGATTCGCAGCTCAAGTACGCCCTGGTGGCGCTCGGCGCCGGCGACTGCATCGTCCGCGTGCCCGGCAGCGTGCCGCGTGCGGAGCACGGTTGGGACCACGCCGCCGGCGTGCTCATCGCGACCGAGGCCGGCGCTGCCGCCAGCGATGCCGACGGTGTGCCGCTGGACTTCACCCTCGGCGAGGACATGACCGCCAACGAAGGCATCATCGTGTGCGACCCGTCATTGCATGGGGACCTGGTGCGGGCGGTTCGGACGCAACGCGCGGCTGGGCGCGCGTGATCCATGCTGCGTCGGCTCGCCATCCTGCCCTTGGCCTGTTCGGTCTCGTTGGTGCTCGCCTGGGGCGTCGGCTGCCTCGTGAATGATCGCTGGGCCTGGTCCCAGTGGTTCTGGTGGATCCCCGCGCCCGTGGCCCTGGTCGCGTCACTGGCGTGGTTGGCCAGCGCCGTGGCGCTCCCGCGCGGTGCTGCGCGGCGCCGACTCGCCGCTGCGGGCTGCGCGGCCCTGGTGGTGGCGGCGGGAGCCTCCATGCAGTCGTTGCGGCTGGTCGATCGCGCGCACAGCGCGTCAGCGGTGCACCTGCTCTGCTGGAACGCCCGCTGGCCCGGGGAGCAGGCTCCTGCGTGTGCCCGCGCGTTGGCCCCGTGGTCCGGTCGCGTCATGATCATCTCGAACCCGGGGCGCTTGGCCGAACATGCCTCGCAGTGGATGCAGCCCGGTGATGCGATCGCCGAAGCGGGGACGTTCCTGCTCACCGGACCCGTCAGGGTGATCGAAGCGCGTCCGATCGTGCAGGGTGACGACGGATTTGCCACGCTCTTCCGGTTCGAGGACGCGGGCTCGGGTCAGACCAGCGTGCTGGCGGTCGACCTGCCCTCGAGCCCGGCCCGCGCTCGGTACGCGGCCCTGGCCCGATTCGCGGCGCAGGTCCGTGCAGCGGTCGACCTGCGGACGGTCGACCTGATCGTCGGTGACTTCAATTGCATACGCGGCAGCGCCAGCGTCCACGATGCCTTTCCCGGCTTCAGCGACGCATGGTCCTTGGTTGGGCAGGGGTGGGGCGCCAGCTGGCCCCGTAAGACGCCGATCCTGCACATCGACCTGGCGCTCGCCTCCGGGCGCATGCGTGTGGAACGTTGCGAACTGCATGATCCGGGCATCGGACACCACCGGATGAACGCTCTGTCCTGCTCACGAGGGGCCCGTTGATCCCAGACCTGATCGGCGCGTTCACGGCGCCACGCGCTCGAGGCGGACGCTGCGTCAGCGAGCCGAGAGATCGGCCCAGAACTCGTCGTACCAGGCAGCAAGCTGGTCATTGCCCATCACGAACGATTCACGAGGCGTGGCCAACTTGGCACGCTCGTCGTACCACCAGCTCGTGGAGCCATCGGCATGCAGCGCGCAGCAGCCGCAGGTGTGATTGACGTCGGACACCTCACGCATGCCGTCGGCCACGATGGCCGCACCTGGGTTCATCCAGAGCCGACGAACCGTGCCCCGGGCACGGTCAATGTCGCCGCAATACTGGTAGTTGATGGTGATCTTCTGGTGGCCGCCCGCAGCCCAAACGGACTCGTAGCGCTCGAACGTGTGCTCGCCATGGTGGCTCGGGCAGTACAGCGTTCGGGGCAACACGTAGTTCATGGGCCCGGCGAGGACGCCCAGTCCGTCCCAGCGCGAGCCTTCCTCATTCTGGAAGATCTGTTCGGTGCCAAGCCCGGGCGGCAACGGGTCGGCCAGCACGACGTTCGCCGACATCATCTCCGCTGGAAGCCCCTGGCCCCGCGAGTAGATGGTCTCAGGCAATCGATCGTCGTTCGACGAGCCGTAGATGGCGATCGCCAGGCCGATCTGATGGAGGTTCGAACTGCATTCGATGCGGTTGGCTTGTTCACGCGCAGCGCGCACGGCCGGCATGAGCGTGCCCAGCAGGATCGCCGTGATGCCGATGGTGATCAGCAGCTCGATCAACGTGAACGCGCGTGCATGCGGAGCGATGGCTCCGCACCCACGAGTTCGGCAAGGCCCAGACTGTCGCAAGGACGGTGCTGGCATTGGGGCCTCCGGCCATTATTGGCCGCCCTTTCGCCGCCTCCGTGATGTAAGGACTATGTCACGGTTGCGCAAATGCGCGAAAGTTTTTCCCCAACTATTTGCGCAACCCTTCGATGGTGGCACTCTCCCGTCAGAGTGGAGAAAGACGCCGCCCCGCCTGCAGGGGGAGGTGCCACGGAGTCAAGGTCGCCGCTCGCGGCGATCAGAAGTTGGATCCACCCCTCCGGTGGATTGAAGTGGGTAGAGCCTGGCCAGTCCGGGCAGGAAGAGGGAAAAGATGACCGACATTGACCAGCTGCTGATGCAGCGCGTTGCTCAGGCGGACGAAAAGGCCGTCTTGGAGCTCTATGATCGATTTGGCGCCTTGGTCTACAAGAGCTGCCTGACCACCCTGCGTGTGCGCGCCGAGGCCGAAGATGCGGCCCAAGACGTGTTCGTCCAGATCTGGCGCACCGCCGACAAGTACGACCCGCAGCGCGCCAAGTTGGTGACGTGGGTCATGCTGATCACCCGTCGTTGCCTCATCGACCGCTTGCGCCGCAAGAAGGTGCGACCCACCATGGCCGGGCTGACCCCCGAAATGGCCAACGAGGTCCGCGATGAGTCATCGCAGGAGCCTGTGCCGAGCGACCTGTCCCCCGACATGCGTCGCCGACTGGCCGATCTTCCGGAGCAGCAGCGCGTCGTCATCGAGCGCGTCTACATGCAGGGCTACAGCCTTCGTGAAGTCTCGGAGCAGACCGGCCTGCCGCTGGGGACCGTCAAGAGCGCCCTCAGCCGAGGCCTGCAGCGACTCCGGGACCGATACGGGATTGATCGCGCAATCGGGTGATTGCTGCCTCCTGACGGAACAGGCCTGCGTATAGGCAGGTGAAGAAAGCTGGGTTGGGCGGCCGTGTCCTCGGCCGGGAAGAGAGAGGTCACGCGCATGCTGTTGTGGCATGCGCAAGGGAGCTGTATCCATGACCGTGCCACCGACCCGCGACGAACTTCTTGAACTAGCCGAACTGGATGCGCTTGGTGCGCTCGAACCGACCGAACAGGCCCGGTTCGAACGCGGCCTCCGCGATGCATCGCCTGCACTCCGGGCGGAACTCCATGCGATCCAGGATGCGGCGGTGCTGGATCCCATCGGCCTGTGCGATGAGGAGCCCGAAGCCGGCCTCAAGTACAAGGTCATGGCAAGGATTGCCGATGCCGTCACCGAGAGCGAGTCCGAACTCGCCCCGATCGCCTCGATCGGCCGACCGGTGGCGCCACAGCGTCCGGTTCCTGTTGCTGCGCCGATCGTCGCCCCCGCAGCCATTGCCCCGGCGGCCCTGATCGCTCCTGCAGTACCCGCTCCGCTTGCAACCGCCGCATCGGCCGCTGCTGCGCGCGATGCCGACGTGCTGCAGCGCGTGACGCAGGCAGCCGAACAGACCGAACTGGAGCGGCTCCGCTCGGCGCTCGATCGCGCTCGTGGCCATGGCTACATGCTGCGTGCAGCGTGCATTGCACTGGCCTCGTGCCTCGTGGTGGCGGGCTACGCGCTCGTTCGACAGGACAGCTACGCCAAGCAGGTCACGCTCGCCGCGATCTCAGCATCGTCGCGCGAGGACCTGAAGGCCTTGCTGGGACCGAGCGTCGAGCCATTCCTTCGCGACGGCGTGCCGTCCGCGGCGTTGGCTGGCGCGGCCCCTTCATCGACTGGCGGCGTCATCGTCTGGGCCGATCCGGCCACCGGAAACGCCTTCCTGGCGATGGTCGGGCTGGATGCATCGCGCACCTTCGAGCTCGTGGCGCGTGATGCCGCGCAAGGTTCCGAAGCGAGTCTGGTCGCGTCCGGCGTGAAGGCCCATGGCCCGCTCTCGGGCATGCTGCTTGAGCGCGTGACCGACCTGATGGGACGGGTCATCGAGCTGCGTGATCCGAACACGGGAACGGTGCTCTACCGAGGTCAACTGCGCTGAAGCGCTTGGCGGTCGTCGGGCTCAGCTTGCCCGGCGCAGCCACTCGTCTTCCAGTTCCGACAACCGCGCCTGCAACGAGGAACGTTCCTCGTTCAGGCGCCTGACCTTGTCGCCGTCGCGGTAGACCGTCGGGTCGGCGAGCTCGGCGTCGAGCGCTTCCATCCGATCGGTCGACTTCGCGATCTCCGCGTTGAGCTTCTCATCCGAAAGCTTGGAGTGGGCGCCCTTGGGTGCAGGCGACTTCGCCGACGGCGCGGCCTTGGCCGGCTGCGCGGGAGCGGCCGCGGCTTTCACGGGAGCGGCCGGAGCTGACGCTGGGGACGCCGCCGCAGGAGCAGTGGCCTGTGCAGCCTTGCGTCGATGGCGTTCGGCGTCGGCTCGGCGGCGGGCCTCGGCTTCCTTGGCCCGCTCCACCCGCTTGGCTTCCCACTCGGAGTAGCGGCCCTGGAAGAACTCGACGTTGCCTTCGCCATCGAAGGTGATCAGGCGGTCGCAGGTCGTCTCGAGCAGCGCACGGTCGTGGCTGATCAGGAGCAGCGCACCGTCGTAGCCGCCATGTTCGGAGCGGGGCGCGAGCGACTGCTCGAGCCGCTCGGCGCTGGGAATGTCGAGATGGTTGGTCGGCTCGTCGAGGACGAGGATGTTGTTGGCACCGGCGACCAGGCCAGCGATGACCGCGCGCGTGCGTTCGCCGCCCGAGAGCGCGCCGAGCGGCTTCTCCTGCGCCTCGCCGCTGAAGAGGAATGCGCCCGCGAGGTTGCGGGCCTCCTGCTCGTTGAGCTTCAGGCCGCTTGATCGAGCGGGCACGGCCTGCTGCAGGTACTGCCACACGGTCAGCGAGCCGTCGAGGTGATCGTGGGTCTGGCGGAACCAGCCGCTCCGCAGTCGCGGTGCGCGCTTGATCTCGCCGCCGTCGGGCTCGAGTTCGCCGAGCAGGATCTTCACCAGCGTGCTCTTGCCGCAGCCGTTGGGCCCGATGATCCCGATGCGCTCGCCGGGCTTGATGAGGACGTCGATTCCCGAGAAGAGCGTGCGGGCGCCGTAGGACTTCGCGAGCCCGTGCGCCTCGATCGCCCGGTCGCCCAGTTCGGGCGCGCGGGGCAGGTCGATGTCCATTGCATCGAGCTCCATCGGACGCTCGACGAGTTCGCTCTCCTTGTAGCGCTCCAGGCGCGTGGCCCGGCCGCGTGCCTGCTTGGCGCGCTGGCCTGCCTTGTACTTGAGGATGAACTCCGTTTCGGCGCGGATGCGGTCCTGCTGCTTCTCGTGCACGCGCGCCTGCAATTCCATGCGCTCGCGGCGCAGGTTCACGAAGTCGGCGTAGTTGCCCGGATACTCGTGGATCACGCCCTGGTCGATCTCGACGATCTCGTGCACCACGCGATCGAGCAGCCACCGGTCGTGGCTCACCACGAGCACGGCACCCTTGAACTCGTCGGCCAGGAAGTCCTCGAGCCAGCGGCGCCCGTCGATGTCGAGGTGGTTTGTGGGCTCATCGAGCATCAGCAGGTCGGGCTGCTCGAGCAGGAGCTTCGCCAGCCCAAGGCGCGCACGCTGTCCGCCGCTGAGCGAGGTCACGGGCGTGGAGAACTGCGCATCGACGAAGTTCAGGCCGTGCAGGACGGCGTCGACCTTGTGGTCGGTCGCGTGGCCGCCGAGCCGGTCGAACTCCGACTCGAGCACGGTCTGCTGCGCCATGAGCCGGTCGAGCTCGGCGCCCTGCGCGGTGGCCATGCCCTCGAAGACCTGGTCGAGTTCCTTCTGGATCTCGTCGAGGCGCCCGAACGCAGCGGCGGCGGCGCTGCGCAGCGTGTGGGTGGGATCGAGCTTGGGTTCCTGCTCGAGGTAACCGATGCGGATCCCGCGCTGCAGGCCCACGCTGCCGTGGTCAGGCTGGATGCGCCCGGCGATGATCTTCAGCAGAGTGCTCTTGCCGCAGCCGTTGCGGCCGACCAGGCCGATCTTCTGGCCTTCGTCGACGCCAAGCACCACATCCTCGAGCAGGATGTTGATGCCGTGGCCGAAGCGGACGTGGTTGACGGTGACCAGGCTCATCGGGGGGGAGAGTGTAGGGGTGCTACATTCGGAGCGTGACCAGCCCAACGATGCAGGACGCGGCAAAGGCCCGGCGCGACCGTGCGACGCGACTGCGACGCATGCTGATCATGCCGGTCCTGCTCCTTGGGATCGGGCTCTGGCTGAGCGATGCCTACGGCGGCCGAAAGGTCGACCAGGAGCGGTTCGCGGCCTCGCGCGTGCGCGAACTGGCCACCCAGTACTGGGCGAAGCGCATCGTGAGCCCCGGCACGCTGCCGACGACCGCCGCGATCGCGCCGATCGACCCGACCCTGGCGCAGTGGCTGGTGACCCGCTGGGATGCGGCGGCCCCGGTGCAGGGGGGCGGCACGATCGTGGTCGAATCGATCCAATCCCCGCCGGAAGCGGTGGCAGGCGCGGCCGTGACCCTTCGCGTGGTCGTTCCCGGCGATGCCCCCATCGAAATCGATGTGGACGTGATTGACGGCATCGTGCATCTGCTTGCGGTGCGCGACGCTCCAGCGCCCGCCACGACCGTCGGAGCACCGCCCTTGCCCGGATCGGGCGCAGCAGGATCAACCACGGAGCCTTGACGCATGCAGGTCTGGATCAACGGACAGTTCCATGAGGCCAACGCCGCAACCGTGGCCTTCTTCGATGCGGGTTTCCAGCACGGCGTCGGCCTCTTCGAGACCCTGCGTGCACGCGACGGCAAGGTCTTCCGGCCGCTGGCGCATCTCGAGCGGCTGCGCGCGAGTGCCGTGGGGCTGCGCCTAGTCGAGCGATTGAACATCGAGGCGATCGCGGAGGCCATCGACGCGTGCCTTGAACGCAACGGCCTTCGCGATGCGCGCGTGCGCGTGACCCTGACCGGCGGCGACCTGAACATGCTTGCGCGTGCACGCGAGGGTGGTGGCGCCGAAGCGATGCACCCCACGATCGCGATCGTGGCCCAGCAGCCCACGCCATACCCCGAAGCGATGTTCACCGAGGGCGTGCGCGTGATGGTGGCCGAGGGCCGCATGAATCCTTGGGATCCCATGGCCGGCCACAAGACGCTCTCCTACTGGCCAAGGCTCCTGGCCCTGCAGCAGGCCGCGGCGCACGGCTGCGGCGAGGCGCTCTGGTTCGATGTCGCCAACGCCCTCGCGTGCGGCTGCGTGAGCAACGCTTTCATCGTGAAGGATGGCATCGTGCGCACACCGGTGGCGCGCGGCGACAGCGAGCCGTCGCCGATCCCCAGCGCTGTGCTGCCTGGCATCACGCGAGCGTTCGTGATCGAGGCGGCCCGTGCGCGCGGCATGGAGGTGCGGATCGAGCGCGTTTCCGTCGACGACATCCTGGCGGCCGACGAGTGCTTCCTGACCAATGCATCGTGGGGCGTGCTGCCGGTGACCCGGCTCGAGCAGGAGTCGATCGGCCGCGGCGAGCCGGGCGACGTGGCGGCGACCCTGCGCGAGGCCTGGATCGAGGCCGGAACGGCCTGATTCGGCGGTTCGGTGCTTGCACCGATGGGCGGTACATTCGCGACCGGAGATCGATGCATGGACGCGACCGCTCCATCCCATGACCCCGTGCCGGGTGGCTTCGTCCACCTGCACCTGCACAGCGAGTACTCGCTGCTCGATGGCGGCAATCGCCTCGAGCGGCTCGTCAAGCGCGTGAAGGAATTGGGCATGGACGCGGTGGCGGTCACCGACCACGGCAACCTGCACGGCGCCGGCGAGTTCTACGCAGCGGCGAAGGCCGTGGGGATCAAGCCGATCCTGGGCATCGAGGCGTACGTCGCACCCGACCGCGAGGGACTGGCGGGCGATCGCCGCGACCGCACGGCGGTCAAGGGCAACGACGGTGGCTTCCACCTCGTGCTGCTCGCCGAGACGCAGGTGGGCTGGCGCAACCTGATGCGGCTCTCGTCGGACGCCTTCGAGCACGGCTTCTACTACAAGCCGCGCATGGACAAGTCGACCCTCGCGCAGTGGAACGAGGGGCTCATCGCGATCAATGGTCACCTCGGTTCGAGCCTTGCGGAGTACCTCGAGCAGTTCGTGCTGACGAACGAGCGTCGCTGGTGGGACCGTGCGGTGGAGGAGGCGCGTTGGCACGCGGCCACGTTCGGCCCCAACGAGCGCGGGGAGCCGCGCTTCTACGTCGAGCTGCAGCGGCACAACGCGGAGCAGGAGCGCATCAACCCGCTGCTGCGCAAGCTCGCGCGGGAGCTCGGCCTGCCGATGGTCTGCGACAACGATGCGCACTTCATGCGTGCCGAGGACCACGATGTGCACGACACGCTGTGCTGCATCTCGATGGGCAAGAACAAGGACGACCCGGACCGGTACCACTATCCCGAGTCGCTCTACGTCAAGAGCCCGGCCGAGATGCACGCGCTCTTCCCCGCGGATTCGGAAGCGCTTGCCAACACCGTGCGCATCGCCGCGCGCTGCAACGTCACGCTGCCCAAGGGCGAGAACCATGCCCCCGTCGTCGACATCGGCGGTCCGGAGTCGGTGCCGGAGTACCACGGGGGAGACCTGACCGAGTGGTTCAAGGCCTACTGCGCGCAGTTCGAGCTTCGGCCGGCCGGAGGTGCCGACCGCGCCACGCTCAAGACCGGCTGCGACCGTGCGCTGCGCAACTTGTGCGAGGCAGGGCTCGTGTGGCGCTACGGCCCCGACAAGGGCGGGCCGCAGGTCCGCGACCGGCTCGAGCGCGAGCTCACGGTGCTCTCGGACAAGTTCATCAGCCCGTACTTCCTCATCGTGTGGGACTTCGTGAACTGGGCTCGCCAGAACGGCATTCCGGCGCTGGCCCGTGGCTCGGGGGTGGGCACGATGACCGGCTACGTGCTGGGACTGTCGAACGCGTGCCCCGAGCGGTACGGCCTGCTCTTCGAGCGCTTCACCGATCCCGACCGCACCGAGTACCCCGACATCGACATCGACATCTGCCAAGATGGCCGTGGCCGGGTGATCGAGTACGTGCGGCAGAAGTACCGCCACGTCGCGCAGATCATCACGTTCGGTCGGCTCAAGGCGAAGGCGGCCATCAAGGACGTTGCCCGCGTGATGGGCCTGCCGCCCGCCGAGGGCCAGCGCCTGGCGAACCTGGTTCCGGACAAGCTCGACATCACCATCGAGGAAGCCCTCGCGCAGGAACCCCGGCTGGCCGAGGAGTCCTCGCGCGATCCGTTGATCCGTCGCGTGCTGGCGCAGGCGCAGGCGCTCGAGGACCACGCGCGCAACGCGGGGATCCACGCGGCCGGCGTGGTCATCGCCACGCAGCCGCTCGAATCGATCGTGCCGCTGGGCCGTGCTGCCGGCTCGGGCCAGGAAATCGTGACGCAGTGGGATGCGCCGACCTGCGAGAAGGCTGGCCTGCTCAAGATGGACTTCCTCGGCCTGCGCACGCTCTCGACGATCGAGCGCGCGAAGGCCAACATCCGCGACTCGCTCACGCCCGAGGCGATCCTGCGTGCCGTCGGACGCACGGCCACCGATGGCGGTTCCGATCCGCTCGATCTTGACCGCATCCGGCTCGATGACCAGCGCGTGCTCGCCCTCTTCCGCCGCGGCGAGACCAGCGGCATCTTCCAGTTCGAATCAGGCGGCATGCGGCGGCTGCTCGTCGACATGCAGCCTGACCGCATCGAGGACCTGATCGCGGCGAACGCACTGTTCCGCCCGGGCCCGATGGACCTGATCCCGGACTACAACGCGCGCAAGAACGGGCGACAGCCCGTGCCCAGCGTGCACGAGGTGGTGGACCGCTTCACCGCCGAGACCTACGGGATCATGGTCTACCAAGAGCAGGTGATGCAGGTGCTGCACCACCTCGGCGGGATCCCGCTGCGCGAGGCATACTCGATCATCAAGGCGATCTCGAAGAAGAAGCAGGACGTGATCAACGGCGCGCGCGCCGCGTTCGTGAAGGGCGCGGGCGAGCGCGGCATGGATGCGCAGCAGGCCGACGGACTCTTCGACCTCATCCTGCGCTTCGCCGGTTACGGCTTCAACAAGAGCCACTCGAGCGGCTACGCGATCGTGGCCTACCAGACGGCCTACCTGAAGACCTACTTCCCCGCGCAGTACATGTCGGCGGTGCTGAGCTTCGAAAGCCAGGCCCGCAAGATCGAGGAGTGGTCGGTCTACCTCGACGAGTGCCGCCGCGCGCCGTGGCCCGATCACGAGGCAGCGCGCCCGCACGTGGGCATCGAGGTTCGGCCGCCTGACCTGAACCTCTCGCAGCAGGACTTCGCGGTCGTGTTCGGCGCGGGTGAGCCGCACGATGCCTGCCACGGCCACATCCGCTTCGGCCTGCAGGCGATCAAGGGCGCCGGCGAATCTGCGATCCGCGCGATCCTCAAGGCGCGCGAGGGTGGGCCGTTCCGCGATCTCTTCGACTTCTGCGAGCGTTGCGACATGCGCTCGGTCAACAAGGCCACGCTCGAAGCACTGGTGAAGGCCGGTGCGTTCGATGGGCTGCATGGACTGGACGCCCGGTCGAGCCTGGCAGCGAGCATCGAGGAGGCCATGCGCAGCGGCCAGCGTGCGGCGAGCGATGCCGCCAGCGGGCAGGGTGCGCTCTTCGGCGGATTCGACGAGGCTCCGTCGGCAACCAGCGGCGGCACCGCCGGCGCGCTCCGCAAGGTCGCGCCGTGGGACCGCCTGACGACGCTGCGCTTCGAGAAGGAAGCGCTCGGTTTCCACGCCAGCGGCCATCCGCTCGATGCGTGGAAGCACGTGATCGGTTCGATGTGCTCCTCCGACATCGCGAGCATCGGTTCGCGGGCAGCCGAGGAGCCGGTGGTCGTGGGCGGGCTGCTCACGCGCGTGCGTCAGGTCGTGACGCAGAAGGGCAAGGAGCCCGGCCGCAAGATGGCGGTGATCGCGATCGAGGACGCCGGGGGCAGCATGGAGTGCGTGCTCTTCCCGGATCAGTACGCGCGTTTCGGCGAGCTGCTGCAGGTCGATCGCGTCGTCGTGCTTGCCGGCTTCGTCGACCGAAGCCGGACCGAGCCGCAGGTCAAGATCGAGCAGGTGATCCCCATCGAGGACGCGACCGCGCACCTGGCCAAGGGCCTTGAGATCAGGCTCGATGCATCGCTCTGCGCCGCTGCCGATGAACCGGTCGCACCGATGCTGCAGATGCTCTCGGGCGCGCTGCGTCAGGCTGCGGGCAGCGTGGCCGCCTTGCAGGGTCGTCCCGTCGAAGTCAGCGTGATCGTGGAGTTCCCCGACGCCGAAGTCGTGCACGGCGTCGCAGGCTGCCGTGTGGTCGCGACGAATGCGCTGCTCCACAAGCTGCACGGGCTCGTGAAGGGTGTGGGCAGCGTGGCGCCGGTCGGTGGATGGCTGCCGCAGAAGGCCGAGCGGCCGCGATGGCGCAGCCGCGAGGCCGTCGAGGCCTGAGGCGATCGCTGTCTCCAAGCTGCTTCAGGGCCTGACGCAGAAAGCGCTTCGCGTCTTCAGGGCATCAGTCGCGTCACGGTCCAGCCGCTTCCGGAACGGACATACACCACGCGGTCGTGGAATCGGTAGGGGTCGCCCTGCCAGAACTCCACACGCTCGAGCGCGATGCGGTACCCGCCCCAGTGCGGGGGTCGTGGCACGGGCTGGCCTTCGAAGCGCGCGTGCGCCTGCTGCTGCCGTTCGCGCATCGCCGCCATCCCCGACACCGGTCGGCTCTGGTCGCTTGCCCATGCGTTGAGCTGCGAGTCGCGAGGCCGCTGCGCGAAGTACGCATCGCTTTCCGCTTCGGTGGTGTGGGCCACGGCGCCCTCGATGCGCAGCTGCCGATCGAGGTGGTCCCAGTGCATGAGCAGCGCGGCATGATGCGTGGCTTCGAGCGCCCGCCCCTTGTCGCTCTGTCGATTGGTGAAGAACACTGCACCGTGGGCATCGAAGGAACGCAGCAGGACCGTGCGGACCGAGGGCCGGCCATCGGGCGAGGTGGTCGCGAGGTAGAGCGAGTTGGGGTTGGGCGTCGGCAGCCGCATGGCTTCGTCGAGCCACCGCATGGCCCACGCCACGGGATCGACCGGAGGGTGTTCGAAGTCGTTGGGAGCGGGGGTGATGCCCGCCGGGGCGACGGTGCGTTCGGGGTGGGGGCGGATGAAGCTCATGCTCGGGGCCTTCGTGTTCGGCGTGGTGCTGGACTGTGGTCGGTGACGCGCAGCTCAGGAAGTGGCGGTGCCACCGGCTTGGGTGGCGGTTCGGTCGGCTCGACCCCGAAGTACCTCAGCCACGCCTGCACCTGGTCGCGCGAGAGCGGTCCGCTCGGCTTGCCGCCAAGCCGATCCCGCGGCGGGCCATGGCGCACGTCATGCACGAGGTGCTGCAGGAAGCTCCCGCTGTCGATCACCTTGCACCGACGGCGGCGGGCGGTGCGCTGCACGGCGTGGTCACTGCTCACGACGAGCAGTCGTGTGGGGGCGCTGCTTCGCGTCACGAGCTCGGCGATCACGGCGTCGGCGTTCGAACGAGGTCCGCTGAAGTGGTACACGGCATCGCCCACTTCCATGGGCGCGGGCCTGTAGGCATCGATCATGCGGGGCGACTGACCCACGATCGCCGTGGGAAGGCCATCGAAGACCATCCAGATCGACTGGCCCCGGTACCTGGAGCCCGCAATGGTCTCCACGAGGTCGTGGGGCCCCATGCCGGCCATGTCCAAGGGAAGCACCCCCGACACATGCAGCACGTTATAGGCATCAAGGACCAGGGGCATGCCAACCTCCGCGGACGAAAGCCTAGCCTGCATGGGGTTGCGGTGGCGGCCCGGTCGTGGTCTACTGCCCGGCTCGGAATTCCCGAACACCCCTGAGGACGAACGAATGCCCATTCGAGTGAAGTCACGCGGCAATGAGACGGTTGAGCAGATGGTCCGTCGCTTCAAGAAGCTCTGCGAGAAGGAAGGCCTGACCAAGGACCTGAAGGCTCGCCAGTTCCACGAGAAGCCCTCGGAAGTCAAGCGCCGCATGGACATCCGCCGCGAAGGCCTGCGCATGGCTGCCCGTCGCGCCGCTGCCGCCAAGGCTGCCGGTCGCTCGGCCCGTCCTGCCCAGCCCGCCAAGTCCAAGCTGAAGCGCGGCCCCGGTGGCCGTGGCCGCAGCAAGGACTGATCCGCCGGCATGGCCAGGCGGACCGCCAAGCCCGACACCTCGGCATCGCGCGCGCTGGCCATCGAGCTGGCGCGGCTCGCGAATGACCTCAAGTGCACTGATGTGCTCTTGCTGTCCGTTGGGGCGCAAAGCCAGGTGTGCGACTACTTCCTGATCGCCTCCGGCACCAGCGCGCGCCAACTCGCAGGCGTGGGCGAGCAGCTGATGAAGCTCGGCAAGGCACAGGGTTCTCCCGCGTTCCGATCGAGCACCGATACGGGTTCGAGCTGGATCATCATCGACTTCGTCTCGGTGGTGGTGCATCTCTTCGAGCCCAACCAGCGTGCGTACTACGACCTCGAGGGGCTGTGGGGCGATGCCGAGCGGGTCACCTGGCGCAAGTCCGGCGGAGCCGGCGAGGCGGCCTGACATGCTTCGCGAGGCGCTCTTCGCCAAGATCCATGCGGCCAAGGTCACGTTCTGCGACCCGGCGTACATGGGTTCGATCACCATCGATGAGGACCTGCTCGATGCCGTGGGCATGCGCCCGAACGAGAAGGTGCTCGTGGCCGATGTCGACAGCATGAATCGGTTCGAGACCTATGTCTTTCGCGGCGAG
>Ga0209617_10000193_pt1 | contig 25331 bp, 19 predicted proteins | sample LakEriepJuly2011_2_FD_187459 | JGI IMG/M metagenome (GOLD analysis project Ga0209617, IMG submission 187459) | Freshwater microbial communities from dead zone in Lake Erie, Canada - CCB epilimnion July 2011 (SPAdes) (version 2) | ecosystem: Environmental > Aquatic > Freshwater > Lentic >...
AGAGTTCCAATTTTACAAGAGCAAGATTTTTACAATATTGAGGATTTATCCAAAGAACAATTAGATACTTTGAAAGAACGGAATATTGTTGGTTGCGACCCCGGAAAACGCAGTTTAGTTTATATGATGGATAAAAACGGAAACAAACTTCAATACACAGCCCCACAAAGGAAAAGAGAAAGTAAAGCAAAAACAAACGAACGAATTTTATTAGAAGAGAAAAAGCGAAATGGTATTATTGAAAAAGAAACACAACTATCAATTCAAAATAGTAAATCAGTTGATTACGAAAGGTTCAAAGTGTATCTCGTTGAAAAAGATAAACTAAATAAAGAAACTATGGAGTTTTACCATCGTGATACATGGCGAAAAATGAAATTTCGTCAATATAGTTATGGTAAGAAATCAATTGACACATTTTTGAATAAAATTAAAGAAACATTTGGCGAAAATATCCTAATCGGTTATGGAAATTGGAGTAGAAGCACACAAATGAAACATTTTATGCCTACGATGAATAAAGGGTTGAGAAAATTAATTCATAAAAAATATGATACAATAATGATAAATGAATGCAACACAAGTAAGAAGTGTTGTGATTGTAATAATGATTTGGAGTATTACAAAGATAAGGAAGGAAATAAAGTATTTCGTCTGTTAAAGTGTTCTAACTGCGTGAGTTGCGAAAACAAAAAAATCGTATTTAGAACCAGAGACGCAAACTCTTCTATAAACATAATGAAATTAACACAATCTTGGATAGAAACACAAGAGCGTCCGTTATGTTTCCAAATTTCGTCTTTCACCTGTTCCAATAAAAAAGAAGAACAGGAAAAAGTTAGACCATCGTAGGTGAAATTCCTACTATTGATTTTACGCTTTTTTATTATTTTTTTGCTCTATAAAATGGGCGTTTTAAATGAGAAAAGGTGTAAAAAGGTAAGGTGTGTGTTTGTCTAACATTTTTATTCATAATGGTATTTGTATTATATACTTATAGTATACATTACTGCATTTAATGTGTAATTATCCTCATGATCATTCTCAACAACGTTCTAGTGGCGGTGGAAGTCAACGCAAAAACAGGAAGTCAAGTTCTAAAAGTGGACGACCCGTCACCCGAAAAAGAAAATAATTACGAGAATCCACCCACATTCTATTGATGTGTGTTTATTTTAATACTCCCTGAATTGGTCGCGGATGTGTTCAAACACCGTAATCGCATCTCTCGCGCATGTCGTGATATACTGCGCCACGATCCCTTCATCGACTCCCACCGTTTCCGCAAACCCGACACGGATCATACTGTCCGGATTGTGCGGGTGCACCTTGCGAAACGCGCAGTAGGTGATCGTCTGGTCTTCCGCATAATGCTTGTCATGCAGGAAGAACTCGAGCACTTTTCCTAAGGTATAATCTTCGCTCTTCAGTTCGATATCGAATCCATTCTGGATCGTGCTTACCGTCGGTATGATATGATTCTCCCCGCTTTCAATATCGCGAATAAACTTCATGCATTTGTTGATCATAATCTGCGCGGCTTTGCCGACAATATCTGCGTTCGTGAATACACCGACCGTCTCTATGACAAAATCGAAACTGTCCTCCTTCGTCTGGCGTTGAGCATCCAAGAGCGCCCAATTCTTGCGCTGGGCTTTCATTTCATCACTTCCGATTGCGGCAACGCCTTCTTTGACGAGATCCGCCTCTTTAATGCGCCAGGCTTCATCAACTTTAGTGGCGTCCATCGTCATACTATAGGCGCATGTGCTTACGACGTTGAACGCACCGTCTTCTTTTGAAGTGCCAATATCAAGATCACATGTCATTGTAAGACGTTCGCCTTCGCCGTATTCTGACATTTTCGGGAGGAGGCGCGCGAACTCGATGTAATCGCCTGTGATGGCGTTGGGCGGGAATATTTCGTGGACCTTGACATCGGTGAGGTATTTGCCATTGGTTTTGTTCTTGAGTTTGAAATCCTTTGTGGTCACGTAGCGGATCTCGCTGCCGTCGGCAACAACATCGACTTCAAGTTGGTACTCTTGGTAGGGGAAATCTGATTCGGTGATGTGGATTGGGATGCAGCTGAGGCGTTGTTTGATAATTTCGTTATGGATTCTCGACGTGTTTGTTGTTATTGAAGCTTTGCATTCCGAGTAGGGGAATGTTCTGAACACAAAAGTCGGGACGTCGCTCAGAATGACGCGGCGTAAAGCGTTGGCGAGTGAGACGTTGATTCGATCGATGGTGAAATTCAGTTGACCTCCTTCGTCGGTTCGAGAAACAATGCGAGGAATGTATTTAGAGGCGGCGGAGGCGGAATGGAAAGGAGCGGATGATTCGGAAGCAGACACGGCGGAAGACATTGGTATTGTTCGATAGTAAACAATAAACGATACGTTTTATATATATTACTATAATCATTTGCTATCAATTTTTTCTTTACACTTTTCTCATTTACACATCGGATTTTATGATATATAAAGTTGGTATTTGTCATTTATAATCGCGTCAAAACTCACATAAAGTTTTTTCTTTGATTTAGTAATAAAAGAGACAATGACGTCAATCATTTACTACAGTAATAACTGCGATAAAAGCAAATCGGTCTTGTCCGCGTTGTCTAAATCACGGGTCCAAGACGACATTCATTTTCTTTGTATTGACAAGAGAGTAAAATCAGGGACAGGTGCATGGCACATCATCACCGAAACCGGCGAAAAGGTCCTCCTCCCACCTCAAGTCAATCGTGTCCCTGCACTCTTGCTCCTGAATAAGGGTCATATGGTCCTTTACGGTGAGCAGATTCTCCAACATTTTCAACCGAAGAATGTTGATTTGAATAATCAGGCCACAAACTTTAATGGTGAACCGAATTCGTTTTCACTAGGTCGAGAGAGTATGGGTGGATTCGGGGTTGCATCAGATAATTTTAGTTACTTAGACCAAACTGCCGATGAACTTTCGGCCAAGGGGAATGGCGGAATGCGGCAGTTATATAATTATGCGACGATTGATATCGTGGATAAAATTGAAACGCCACCAGATAATTATTCTCCAGACAAGGTGGGAAGTGTATCATTAGAGCAGTTACAGCAACAAAGAAATTCGGATATACAACAAACATCAAATGCTGGTAATCATATTATTAGTGGGAACGGCAGCAGCAGCAGTATCGGGAATAATTTCGGTCCTGGATCGAGAACGGAAAATGTGGCTATTAGAGCAGGAGCGGGAGGGGGTGGTATGAACTATAATAATGGATTTGGCGGCGGCGGCGGTGGCGGTGGGATGCCAAGCGGATCGCAGCGCGGACAATCCATGCCAACCCCGCAACAATACGCACCAGTTGGAACACCTCCTCAATTTGCAGCGCAATCTGCATATCGCGCTCCACCTCAACAACCAGAATATTCACGTTTAGGTGGCGGCGGTAGCAGCGGTAGCAGCGGTGGCGGAAGTTTGCGCGGAACGATGGATACTAGACCACAACCTCGCGGTGGCGGTAGTTGGATTTAGATTAGTATGTATTATAATGCATATATTTTATTGTATACGTATTATAAATGAGTTTATATAATGATACTCGACGTCATCATGGCGTATTCCGTAAAAAACGTCATGTAACAAAACGATTTAAAAATACATTACGTAAATCGCGGGGTCATGTAATGAGAGGAGGTATGAGAATTAAATACAAAGGTGGTATAATATATGATGGCGAGGTTAAGGGTGGCATGGCAAATGGAACTGGCGCAATGAAATGGCCCGATGGTTCAGTTTATGAAGGTAAATTTGAGAATGGTTTACCGCATGGAAGAGGCAAGTATACGTGGAAGAATGGTAATGTTTATGAAGGTGAATGGAAGGACGGCAAAAGGATCGGAAAGGGTAGGATAGTCAAGGCGAATAATGATGTTTATGAAGGCGATTTCATGAATGGTTTAGAGCATGGAAAAGGCAAGTATATGTGGAAGAATGGTGAAGTTTACGATGGCGATTATAAAAACGGTAAAAAAACCGGAATAGGCATCTATAAATGGATTGATGGTCGAACGTATACGGGCGAATGGCTGGATAACAAACTACATGGAATCGGCACAATGAAATGGCCCGAAGGTGATGTTTTCGAATGTAAATTTAAGAATGACCTGGCGCACGGAAAAGGTAAGAGGACCACGGCGAGTGGTGAAGTTTACGAAGGCGATTTTATGAATGGTTTCCAGCATGGAAACGGTATGTATACGTATAAGAATGGTGATGTTTACAAAGGTGATTATAGAGACGGTAAAAAAACAGGAAGAGGCATCTATAAATGGAATGATGGTAAAATGTATACGGGCGAATGGTTGGATGACAAAAGGCATGGAAGAGGTAAAATGCACTATGTAGATGGCACAATACAAATAGGTAATTGGGAGAACGATCATATACAACCATCACTTTTATTACAGGACGGCAATGTATCTAACTTGGCATTTCATCCAACAGAACCTCTTTTACTTGCCGTGTGCCGTGGAAAAACCCATAAAGAACCACAGACGTTATTTTTGCAAAGATTCAATCGGAATACCGGACATATATTAGACAGCATACCTATAGCTTACAGCACGCTGGACACTCCTGGGCGAAGTATCGCGTTTCATCAAAGAGCGCCAATATTCGCAGTTGGTAACATAAAAGGCGAGGTAGATTTATTTAGATGGGATATACACGAGGATTCTGTAGTCGGATTATCGGCAAATAAAATGAGTACAACAAAAATAGACCCCAGAAATGGAGGATTTCGTAGACAGTGCGAAATTATTGCGTTTCATCCAGACGAACCTTTATTCGCCACATGTGGCAAAACAGATGAGAACGAATATACTACTAGAATATGGCGAATTGATGAATCAGACCAGTTCCGTTTAACGGATCTTCATCTGCGTCATATGACGTCGTATGAACAACAAAATATAGCGTTTCATCCATCCCAACCTATTCTCATCACTGCTTCTACGATGTTAAATTGTGACCCGAGAAATATAGCGAGAGAAAATCACGTGAAGTTATGGAATTATTTTAATATGAATAACCCACAATTGATTGCTATTTTATCCAGTAGACCTCCTAACGAAGAAATGTTTCGATATCAACAATTTGTACGTGAAATTGATTCTTTTAATAGCGACCACCGTTTTTTTCACACAGACTTTGTTAATTTTGTAGCGTTTCATCCCACCGAACCTTTTTTTGCAACTGCTAGCAAAGATGCCACCATTAAAATGTGGCGTATGACGCCAAACCCCGACGACTCACTCTATGTAACTTGTGTGGCAACATTTAATTCACATGTTAACGTCTCTCCTGTTATTTGTGTCGCGTTTCATCCAACAGCACCCTTACTGGTGGGCGGTTTCTATAACGGAAATGCGGTAGTATGGTCGTATACGGGAATTGTAACAAAGAAGGTTTTAACTTTGGTTCCGGTGATGTATGAACAACAATTATTATCTGTGTTTCCTCTGCCCGATCCTCCTCCTCATGGACTGCGTATGACGCCTGCGATGCTTACTGAAGCAAAAGATAAGTTGCGCAATGTTGCTATGACACCACGTGTACCATTTTCCATGTCAGGCGTGCAAGAAGATTCAGATTCGTCACCTTCACCTCCTCCAAGTAAAACTTTAACAAGAGCTGAACTAAACAAACTAGAAAGGAAAATACGACAAGGACAAGGACGAGGACAAGGACGAGGACGAGAAGAACAAAGACAAGGTAGCGCTACTGTATTTGTTTCATGTGTAAATTTTCAAGTTGATTCTCGCGGTGTATCTTTTTTGGAAATAGGGCGCAATAATACAAATATTGTAGAAGTAGTGAATGTAACTCATTTGGCAACTAATTCTAAAGTTATAGAAAGTAGAAAAAATGATAATTTCTCAACTAGAAAGGCAGTAGTCCAAGCATTATCGGATAATTTTGCGTCATTCACACACCCGAATCGAAGACAATTCACTCCCAAAGAAGTGTTTGATGCAATCCAGCGTGGGCAGGTTCCCACTAAAAGCGTTGTTAGACCCAATCACGATGAAGGTTGGATTGACACCCAGAACATTCGAAGTGGTCAAGGACTACCATTACAAGTTGAATTAGATAGTGAAGCAATACAAGCAATTAAAGAGAGAGAAGAAAGTGAAAGTTGGTGTCAACGATTCGAAGAAGCAAAACAGTTACAACAATTAAAACTACAAGGAGAACTAGAACGAGAACTAGAACGAGAACGACAACGAGAACTTCTATCACAACCACTACAATCACTACAATCACTACAATCACTACAATCACTACAACCACTACAACCACCACAACCACCACAACCACAACCACCACAACCACCATCACCCCGATCACCATCACCCCGATCACCAGAAGGTGGTAATAGACGCCATACAAGACGTAAAAACCGTCGAAATAAATAAGAATATAATAAAATTGATTCAAACATTTTTTATTTGTTTGAATCCATACTCTTTGTTTACAAATGTCAACTTCGCCTGCCAACAACATCACCCCCCAATACCATACCTTCTCCATCAAGTCATGGCGCGCATACCAGCAAAACACACCATCTCATCTTCATTCCATCGAACACTACTACGCCAGGTGTGAAGAACTCGCAAAAGGATCCCCTGAATACGTCATGGTTCTTCGCGATGAAGTTACGCGGATAACTGGATGGCACTGGACGACTGGATGGCCTGCGCAGAATTGTGCAGAAACCAATGGATATGTAGATATACGCACCGGCAAAAAATACCCCTATGGAACTTCGTCATTTTACGACGACATCAACATCAAATGAAATCGAATGTATATATAAATGGATACGTTTTGCCACTATTACAATGAATATAACCAAATTATCAAATATTCCGCGTATGCGTTTACTGGGTGGTTCTTATCCTGGGTTCTCTTTTTCATCATGTTACCTTTCATGATCCGCTACTATGGAAAGATCCGCGGTGCATCGCTGAACTACGCGTTTAGTTGGTTCTCAATTGTTGCAATAATCCTTGGTTTAGAATTCGGTCTACGACCATGAAAATCTCTCGAATCAGTCAAATATAATTGGTTCGAATGAACACTTTTCAACCAAAATTCAAACTTTCAAACTTATAAGATCCAACGTATAATTTTGAAAGACTTTATCGCCGAAAATATTCCGTTTAAAACTTGCATTTTTTATTAATACATTGCGAAAATGCGCGATATAACGCCGTCATAATCTAACACACGATAATCAATGCGGATATTTTTAATTATATCATAAATCGAAAAGTCAGGTGGAGGGAGGTCCGTCGACTACTTCCATAAAAATGTCCAACAAAAATGTCCAACAAAAATGTCCATTTTGACCTTTGCGCGTGGGAGTTTTAAAAACGCGAAATGCAAAACACCGAAAAATGGACTTGTGACCATTACGCTCATAAAATCGTATTTTTCACAAAAAACTACCTGACTGAACTTTTTTGGGGGTCGACCGGAGGCGTTCATTTTGGACATTTAAAATCGGACATTTTTATATAGGATACAAAAAGATACAAAAAAATATCCGAAGATACAAAAAAGATACAATGCCGACCGAGTTCTATTGTGAAAAATGTGACTTTAAATGCTCTAAACAAAGTATATTCAACAAGCATTTAGAAACAGTCAAGCACAAAAATGTCGGATATATCCATGGATATTTAGGATACAATGATACAAAAAATATCCTGTCTGAAAAATGTCCAAAAAACGCCCGTCAATTTGTATGTTCTAATTGTTCGAAGTGTTACAAATATCACTCTGGGTTATGGAGACACAAAAGAGAATGCACTGGCGATAATAACGAGGTAAATGTAAATGAATCATTCGATAATGACACAGATACATCATCGCAAACAGAAAATTTTATTGTAAATAAAAATTCTTTATCAATTGACCACATTGCTACCAACCAAATCAAAAATCTTACGAACGAAAACCGTGAAATGAAAAATAATATGAAGATGATGATGCAGATGATGGCCAATAATGCACAGTTTCAATCTCAAATAATAGAAATGATGAAGTTATCCTCAAAGTCATTAGTTACGTCAGATACTACTCAATCTTCAACACCCGCGATCGCATCAACTGGCGATAATGCGATAATCAACAACAACAGCAACAATAATAATAACACCTTTAATATGAACTTCTTTCTCAATGAAAAGTGCAAAGACGCGATGAACATGAAGGATTTTGTGAATTCTATCCAATTAAACATGACTGATATGGAAAACGTGGGACGATTAGGTTATGTTGAAGGAATGTCGAACATTCTAATTGACAACCTCCAAAAGACGGATGTATACAAACGTCCGATTCATTGTAGCGATGTGAAGCGCGAAACATTATACGTGAAGGATGACAATAAGTGGGAACGTGAAGGGCCTGATCACTCTAAAATGGTGAATGCGGTCCTTGCAGTTGAACAGAAAAACGTCACGCTTGTAAATGAATGGGCCAAGGCGCATCCAAGTTGCATGAATAGTAACTCGAGAGAGAATGAAAGATATTTTAAACTCTCGAAAGCAATTACGGATGGAGACAAGGAAGGCAACATTGCCAAAGTCATTCGAAAAGTAGCGAAGCGCGTGGCGATCGAAAAAGAATGAATGTATACTTTTCTCCCGAAAATATTCCGTTTGAAATTCAGATATTTTAATTTACCCCCGTTTTTTGGACATTTTTTTGTCCAACAAAAATGTCCATTTTGACCTTTGCGCGTGGAAGTTTTAAAAACACGAAATGCAAAACACCGAAAAATGGACTTGTGACCATTACGCTCTTAAAACCCAATTTTCATCCCTAAAAACTGTGACTGAACTTTATTTAGGGATCGATGGGGGGGTATATCCAAGGCTTTAAATTATGGACATATTTTAGGACAGTGGTAAAAACATGGTAAAAAAAATGAGTGAGTCATTAAATGCTAAAAAAAATGAGTGTGGGTATGAATGTAAAATTTGCAACTTTGTATGCTCTTATAAAAGTAACTTCGATACTCATCTTTCCACACTGAAACATAAGAAAATGGTAATTAATGGTAACACACCATCCGAAACGCCAGATCCAACAAATCTAGAAATTATGGAGTCGTTACAATGTGAACATGTAAATATTCCTACAAATGTGTGTAAATACTGTAACAAGCAGTATTCCCACCTTTCCGCACTGAGTCGTCATAAGAAAACGTGTAAGAATATGTTGATGAACCAACAACAACATTTCATGGATGACAAGTATGATATGCTGATTGGTTTATTACAAACTATGAATACTAGCAGTGACTCTATAAAACAAACGATCGGATCGAATACTTCAGCAGCAGATGAAAATGAAAATGTAAAAGTATGTGTGTCCGATTTTCAAAATACACTAGTTGACGCTACAAAGTGTATAAAGGATATGATGATAATGATGATGACAACAACCAATCAGATACAAAGTAAAATGCTTGAAATGTCCAAACAAAGTGCTGAATCTCCGTTATTACAATTAACAACACAAGAAATCGGTGTAAATGGCGATAATGCGATAATCAACAGCAACAGCAACAATAATAATAACACTTTTAATATGAACTTCTTTCTCAATGAAAAGTGCAAAGACGCAATGAACATGAAGGATTTCGTGAACTCAATCAAGTTGAACATAACGGATCTAGAAAATGTGGGACGCTTAGGTTATGTCGAAGGTATGTCAAATATTCTCATTGATAACCTTCAGAAAACAGATCTACACAAACGTCCGGTGCACTGCAGCGATATTAAGCGTGAAACCTTGTATGTGAAGGATGACAACAAGTGGGAACGTGAAGGTCCTGATCATTCTAAAATGGTGAATGCGGTCCTCGCAGTTGAACAGAAAAATGTCATTCTTGTGAGTGAATGGGCGAAAACGCACCCAAAGTGTATGAATAGTCACTCTCGAGAGAATGAAACCTATTTTAAACTCTCAAAGGTTGTCACGGATGGTGAAAAAGAAGGCAATATTGCCAAAGTCATTCGGCGTGTTGCAAAAAACGTCATTATTGAAAAAGAATGATGACGCACGCACACACTGACACCTCGTTTAAGATCCATATTTATTATATCGTCATTATATACCAGAATAGGTATAATCACGATACACGGATGTCAGAAATCAAATCTCTCGCAATCTATAATTGTCAAACTTGTATGTTTATAACAAAGAATAAAAAAGACTATGAACGTCATCTTCAATCAAAAAAGCACCGAGTGTCGGCGTTTCAAACTCTAAGCATAGTTGCAAAACATGATACTATAAAAGACGAAACATTCCAGAAACTGCTGATGTGCTCGAACTGTCATAAGGTGTACAAATCTAGGACATCAGTATATAAACATATGAAACAGTGTGGAGCGATTACGCCACAACTACCCCCGCCACCATCCCCACCCCTACAGGACAGCGAATCACTTCCATATCTCGAATCACTCACCCCAGAACAAATCCGGTATATTCTCATCGAAAACAAGATCCTCAAGGAAATCCTCAAAAACGCGATTCATGGTTCGGCAGCGTCGTCGTCTACCGTGTAATATTTTGTGAGATACTTGTCATAATCAATCGGCAAATACGTATTGTCCGCTAGTGTAATCGTGTTGAACTTCACCCAGGGACGATTATATAGATCCACCCCACGTTTTACTCGATCCGCGATATTATTCAAATCATTGTTATCGCTATTGTTCAATTCTTGATGTGACCAATTCTCCGTTTTATTTCGCATGAACTCATAATCTCCAAAATAAGATAGATGCCAACCCGCGCCGTCTATAATACGAGGGCAGTTTGTGATTCCGCGGATCAAGGAGCACGTTGTATTCAACTCTTTATATTTCCGATAGAGTAGGATTTTTGGCCAAACACACTTTTCTGTATAACGAACATGCAAGTTGTAATAATATAGATCCATATGAAGAATACTGATCCCTTCCAACAGCATTTCACCATCCTTGATACGTTGGATCGTTCGTGGATCAGGTATTTCGTCTAAATCGGTTATTATCAAGATATCGTTATCCTGTAACTCATGGTTCACTTTCGCGAATCCAGTTGCAATCGCATTTCTCTGCCATTCCTCATTTTTCCATTGTTGTCCAGCAGCAATATTGATATTCGGTGGAACGAAGGGGATATCATCTACGATAATATGAATGATCTTATGACTGTATTCAGCATAATACGCCTTATTCTCATTGAAAATCAACGGTTTTTCTCTTCCAACAAAGGTGCGCGTGCATTCCACAATAACGAAGTAATCGACTACATCGTTCAAAATGTTTAAGCGATATGATAAGAGTTCGAGTTCATTGTAGAACATAAACCCGTCGACTACGATCCTTTTACATCCTGTATCATTATTAACGATTGCTGACATTCCTATAATATTATATCTTCTACATAATATTTTAGACATTACAACGCAAACATCACATACAAATAAATGTGTGAATGTCTAAAATAAATATTGTAATATATATATAATAGAAGGTTTAGACCTATAATTTAGGTAATAATAATATGGATAAGGTTATGAATATGAATGATTTGACCGATGAAGTTATTCAGAATCTTATTAGCGAGTATTTTACAACTACATATATTGAACCGACTGTTTGTTTTCAATTATTATGTAATGGGGTCAATGATAGTTTTTACGAAAGACATAGGCGCGTATTGGATCAATTTAGTTTCGAAAATCCACAACAAATATTAGCTTTTTCTGTTGGGAGATTTATAATAGATAAAAATAGTAGTAAACCGAATAATGAAGCGTTTCAAGAATCGATTCAATTCATTACAGTGAATTTGAACGTAATATATACACTTGTTTTTGAGATTTGGGTATGCCTTGTATTTGACATTAGTCTTGATGGCGTAGTAAATGATACAATCAAAGCAGTTATGACCGTTAATTTACCTCATCAGTTGTCTAGATTATTATCATTTAACAGTGCTGGTGTTTTTTGTCAATCAACCCAACGAGCAAATTATAATGCAAGGACAGCCGATAAAACGTTACTTCAAACTGAAATAATCAAAATAACTAAAATAATTTTAGAGTATTCAAAACTGTATAAGTTTTTAAAACAACCATATCTCGATGGCGATGAAAGTGTCAAAGATATGCAATTTTCTAATAACGATAATTCATTAAAACTTTTATTAGATGTTATGATTTATAAATTTTTTGATACTATTCATTCATTTAGTCACGTTATGTTTGATAATTATATTATTTTGTTAAAAGAAATATTTAATAATTTCTTATTGTTATTCGTAACCTTTGATGGAGTTGATACACCAATGAAAATGAAAATGAAAATAGATGCAGCAATGTCCCATTTTGCAATTTTTTTAATCATGACGCCAAATTGTTCTGAAATTTTATCGGTTAAAATGCGTCCGATAACAGAAGCTTCGGGTCATCTCTCTAGTGCATTCAGATTAGAATTAAATACATATGAGCAAGAAACTATCCAACAAAGACATTCTTCTATTTTTGTTACACAAGACAGAAGTTCAGGTGAACAAAAACAAAGATCATTTTTTGAGTTGGAAGAAATGATACGTAATAGAAGTAAGAGTGACGAAGTAGCTCGAGAGATACTTTCTAATTCACTTAGTGTAACACCTTTCAGATTTTCTGAACGTGATTTATTATCAGAAAGGACAATTTTAAACGCAGTCCAATTGCTTGTCGGAATTTGTCATGAATTACAGATGGATTTTAATACGACGTTACCGAATATATCTGCTTCTTTTGAAAATATAAAACATAACGGCCCATTTCCTTATATGACCTTTTTAAATTATATTTGTGTAGAAGTTGATAATATTTGTCAAAAAAAAAATCCATCCCCATCCGTATTATGTGATTTTTCACAATTGTGCTGTTCAGAAATTCCAGCGCATAAATTCAAAGATGGAAAAAAATCACAATTGGCGTCACCACGACCGGGACCAGGATCACGACCAGGATCAGGATCACGAGCACAACCGCAAGGAAAGTCAAAATATGATCAAATGATAGAAAAAAAACAAAAAGAAAAAGAACACAATGAAAAGATAGCAGCTGCTCGTAAGAAAAGGGAAGAAGAAGAGGCAGCCAAAGCTGCAGAAGTCAAAACCAAAGCTGAAGTCGCATCACTCGATAAAGAGAAACCAAAATTAACATTAGAACGAATTGGTAAGTTAAAAGGTATTCTAAAACAACCAGTCGAATTTAAAGACATTATAGATTCAATTCGTAGGTCTGAATATGAGAGCGCTGCAATGAGGTTAAACGACGAATCTGGTAAAAAAATACGTGAAATTGTTCCATGGACTGCCGATCTTCTGCGCAAATTTATAGAAAAAAATCCGAGTTTACTGCAACCGGATTTACCGACTGCATCTGGCGCTTCGGCAGCAGCGCCCCCTTCGGTTGAAGCAGTTCCTTCGGTTGAAGCATTAGTTCCTTCGGTTGAAGCAGCTCCTTCGGTTGAAGCAGTAGTTCCTTTGACACAAGCGTCAGCAGAACCTATTCTTACAAAAAAACAAAAGAAAAAATTACAGGATGAAGAACAACAACGATTAAACGCTGAAAAAACAGCAGAAATTTTACGAAGGCAAACCGAAAACGAAAAAGAAAGAAAAGATAGGTTAGAAAGGAGACAAGCAGCTGAGGCGCAAGCATTAGCCGAGGTGCAAGCAGCCGCGGAAGCACAAAGATTACTCCAGGAAGCTGAAAAGCAAAGATTAATAGACCAGGAGGTTGAAGCATTTGCAAATTTTGAAAGAAATATTATTGAAAGATGTGGAGGAGATGATACATGGTTTGAGTTTATCTTCAAATGTTCGAGACAAAAAATGTTTAAAATTATAAATGCTGTTGTCAGAATGTCGGACGAAGAAATAATAGGTTTATTGTCGTCATCATTACAAGCGCCGCCTGTTTCTCAAGGTTCGTGTGCTGCTGTTGCAGGAGGAGGTGGTGGAGGCGGTGCGTGCGCTAGTTCGGCGCTGCTAACAGAATATATGAATATACCGACGAGTCGAAACTGTAGGGCGTTTGTTATTTTTGGAATATTAAACAAACTTCGTCAACCTAATAATGTTCGATTTGTATTTACTGGAAGAACATTCCTTCAACTGCTTTCGTGTCATTCAATGTTACCACCAGAAAAATGTGAACAATTTCATATTACAAAAGAAACTTCCGATTTTGATGTATACGCCATTTTCAATGACCGCGTAAATCCTATGCAATATCGAGAATTAATTGTTTATATATTTAAATTATTTTGGAATTTGCATGAAAATGATATCCATGTTCATATGAATCGAAATGATCAAGCGTGGGAATCATTTCAACATCAACCCGGTCATCTATACATATCTCCTGCAAGAGCTGCAGAGGTAATGAAAGTAAGTAAAAACAACGACGGAATAATTGAAGAAGTTTCAGATTTTGGTTTTACTACTGTAGGAGCATTTACGAGAACTTTTCCCGGGTTGTTCACTGCGGGCGTTTTACCATCAGTAAATAATTTAAGAGTATTAGATTTACAATATAAATTGAAAAAATCATTATTTATGAAGCAAGAAGAAAAGAAGTTGGAGTTCGATATTGATTTAGATTTTGAGTTTCCACGCGCTGAAAGCGGTTTGAGTGAAGCCCTACGGATTGTTATAAAAATATTATGTTCTTTTGTATTGAACAATTCACGAGAGTTTTATTTTATTCAAGTATCAAATCTACTGAAATTTCTAATTAGAGCAATACAATATGAATATATAGTTGAGTTTAATACACCACCACCACCACCAGTTCAATCTATAAGTCAACCATCTAGTTTTAAGGGTCGCAACAGTCGCAGCAGTCGCAACAGTCGCAATAAGGGTAGTATTGTCTTCCCGCTAGAATCAGCGCCTTCACTTTCATCGATTGAAAGTGAAATTGAAAGATTATATCGTGAAATTAGGTCGAAGTTTCACGAAGAACTGTTATTGTTTTTAGATCCACGAACAAATCCGGAATTCTTAGAGTTAATAACCCCACCATATGATCCTAATGCATTATATAATAACATTAATAATGCAGGATTAAGTTTCATACATATGCTTTTCATAAATGATGCATCAGGTCTCAATATTCATCATCAACGTTTTTTAGAGATAGACCAATATAGAAAAACACCAAAAACCCCAGAAGGAGCCGCACAAAGAATTAGAATGCCAATACACCTTTTAATATTAAATATATTGAAAATGTTTCAATTTGATGATTCAAGTCTTCAACAACACATGATTAGGGGGCGTAATTTATTTGGAGGACGTTCATCCAATAAATATAGTAATAAAATATACACTAGAAAATATAAAAAACAAAAAATGAGAAAAACGGTTCATAAGAAAGTGAAATCAAAAATGACATTATCGAGACAAAAGAGAAAAATTCGAAGATCTACAAGGAAACATGTTACAAAGGTGTAAAATACATTGTAAATGCATCATTTACTGCATTCATTTACTGCATTCATTTACTGCAATAATGTTGAAACTTTCAGTCGGCAGTCTCCTCGCCAATATCCAACATTGCGCCACATTCCGTTCTTCGTTGACATGACCTACTTGTGATACGTCAGGCCAACCATGATGTTTGAATATATGAGCAATATAATCATAGTTTCCCCATTGCCCGATTTCAACGACCTCGAATCCAGTTGAAAGGAACAATAAGGCGAGACCCATCGGATTATATCCATTGTAATGAATCGGGGTGCTATGTGGTATATTGATCGTAGGAACACTTGTAAAGACATACCCGCCCGGTTTGACGCATTTGTAGATATTTTCCAACGCCATAAATGGATTATATAAATGTTCGATTGTCTGATTGAATATAAAAAAATCAAATTTCGCATGAAGCTCAATGTAATCATTGTGTAAGTCATAGGGCGGATATTCCAGCAATGTTTTATTCTTATACGAAATGAACTCTAATTCAGGATCAGTAGAACACGTGATACCTAATTCGTCTCCAACATGAATACCGTGTTTATTCACCCACTCGCTGAAATCTAATACCGCAAAGACTCTAGGTGCATCACGACCAGACCAGTTATGATTCCAACTACGAACCGGGCAAACCGGTATCTCTGAATATCGATTAAAATAACTAGCGTTTTTTTTCACATGTTGCGCATATATGGATTGCAAATCGTTGTCGGAAAATTTCTTCATATTTAGCAGACGAATTTATAATACAATCAATGAAGCGTGTTTATATTGTTTATATGTGTTTTACATGTTTTAGGTATATAAATAGGCGCTAATATGAAATGAACATATTAGTTTAAGCACTCTCATATCGATCACTCTTATCTTCCAAAAAATTAATAAAATCTAATAATAATTAAAATCTAATAATATATTAAATAATTATAAAACAGTATGTCTGATGATAAGGAAAAGGGGGGACCTGGGGAAAATGATAAAAAATTTCAAGATTCAAATATTACAAATGAAATCGATGACACCAAAAAAGAAATTGAAAAAAAGGATTCAAAAATGAATGAAGAAATCGATAAAGCAAAAGATAAGACAGGTAAGATTGAACATAATTTTACTGATTCCGTTTCACCTAAACTTAGCGCGGTTGAAAAGGTAGCAATTTTTACATCAATAGGTACTGGATTAATTGCTATTGCGGATTTGATTCGGACAAATCCATTTTTAACGCAACTCGCGGTTGCCGGCGCTGGAGTTATTTTGGCTAGTCCTGTCGGACAGCCTATTGTTATCGCGATTGCTTTAGGCGCAGTCGCATATTATGCATATCTTGCTGTAAAGGCTAAGTTCCAAGGATTATATACAGTATTGAGAACACTCGATGAGTTTACGATTCTACTAGAGAAAATACAGCGAATGATTCGAGTTACAGTGTTTATTAGTGGAACATATAAATTTCAAATCAACGTCGATGAGATAAATAATCAACTCAAAATTATATTAAAGCGGTTTGAGGAAACATTAAAAGATGTTGAAATAAACGAAATTAAATCAAAAGTTTCAGATGCCCAAAATTTAAAGAATCTCTCTATCAATACTTCCAACTCGGCGGCGCAGGCGTCGCAGGGTGAAGTAGGTGAGGCGGAACAGGAGAAAAATCAAAATGATAAAAACAACAACCAAAACACTGGCAACAACCAAAACACTGGCAACAACCAAAACATTGGAGGAAGACGTCGTATATATCAAGCTGGGGGTAATTATTTTAATAATTTATATAAAAAATTTACTTTTCCCGTAGAAAAATGGAATCGGAATTTACTTGACGATGTAACCAAACTGAATATTCGTTTAACTACTGCGATGGGTGAATTTACGATTATATTAAACGTTATTCAAATGAATATGATTGCAGACGGATTCAATGCTTTAAAACCCACCACCAGTGAAAAAATAGATGCAGTAGATAAATTTGTTAAACATACAACTGATGTGAAAGAGAGTTCAGAATATAAGAAAATGCGCATTGGAATACTTATCAATGACATATTATCCCTCAGAGTTGATTTTGAGTTTTGCAACCAAGGGAAAAGTGGTAGTACATTTGGAACACAACCGAACGACGATCCTATTTGCCTCGAATATACGCGAACAGATACTGCAGGTAATCGTCTAATGATCTTTCGAGAGGAATTACACAAAATGATTATTCTTTTATGTCAAAATCTGATGGAGGGAGAAGGGTATGATAAACACTTTAAAAATGTTGTCAAAATAAATGTTATAGACCCATATATTAAACTTTTAGAAAATGCCAAATTTGATTCAGAGGAATCAAAGTCGACTATAGCCGAAACATTGAAAAGGTTAAATTTAAAAGAATCGAATTTAATCGGCGATGATAAGAATGAAATTAACCAGAAATTACAAAATCTAAGTGATAGTACGAATAACATTGTACAGGTGGGGGGGTTGTTTTCTTGGAATAAAAGCACCACGACAACGGAAGCGGCAGCAAAAAATATTATAAATTATTTAAAAGAACACCCTGTGAATATAATAAGTAATTCCGCTCTTAAATTATATCTTGATAATGTCTATAAATTTAGCAAAGAAATAACCAAGCCGTCAGAGGAAGAAAAAGATCAAACTAAACAAAATTTAGGTAACTCCACTCAACAAGGATCGGTCAATAAACAACCCAATGGTGGTACTCGACGAAATAAGAAGCGACGCAATAGTAAAAAATATACTAAGTCGTCTTCAGCAATAAAGAGAAGCAAAACATACAAAATACGAATATGAATAATGTTATATAAAATGATATCATGACTAATATTTATCATATCATCTCATCCCATCCCATGAACATCGAATACATCCTTCCCCTTGTCACCTTTTGGCGCACGATTTCAAACCAAATCATGAAATATCACCCGCCCAACATCGCAAACAATGCGGTTAGTTTCATTCACTGTCTCACGTTTATTGCTCATTATAATTACGACTATAATTTGAACTATGCGACTCACATCAGTATCGGATTTTACGCCTACGACCTTCTCTTCATTTTTTCGCGTTTGTATCAAAAACCAATAAAAGATGAACTCAAGCAACGAGCACCCTTCATCATGCATCACATCGCAGGAATATGTTTATTGAATGCTACACTTACTGGCGAAAGCAACGAACAACAAATCCTAGGTGGGTACATCATACTTGAGAAATCAAATATCATGTTATATATTTCGTATTATTTACATAAACAATACACGGAATACTATAAATTGAATGTCTTATCCGATTTCATCCAGATCATAGTATACTCATACTACCGTGTATTTGCTCTGTCGTTGTTTCTTTATAACAATAAAACCCATTTTTTCCAGTTACATTTGATGACACAAATCTTGATCATGGTGATTTACAGTATGGGATTTGCATGGAGTTACCGGTTATTGAAAAAGAATATCGCGAATATCTACGCGGTGCGTTCTTTGACACGTTCTAAGAAATACTCTTCGGATGGATGAAGGAGCGCACCCGCGCCGCTTTTACACTCAATCTCTCGGACAACGCAGCGTAAAGTCTCTATGCTGGCGTCACTCATTCGATGTGATAAGATATACGCGTCTATCTCTACTCGCTTTGGATTTGCATTACCGGGGGAGAGTGCGTAGGGTGGAATGAGTTGGACCATTTCGTTGAAGGACGGCGTGTATGGATGTAATATATATCTGAATCGAGTTTATATTACATTCGTGTTTTTGAGGAGAATATGTGAATGATTATTTGCGTGTATAATTTTTTCTAGATTATACATTTGTAAATAAAAATACATATTATTTACAATAAATTATGTTGTTAAAGATTTACACCTATATTCATTTAAACACAGATGGAAATATATTTTTTAATATTAAGTTGTAAAATATTATGGAATATAATACACCTAAAATAATATCAGTAGAAACATGTTGTGTTGTTGCCATACAACTTATTGATATTAAAATAGGAATTAATAAAGCCCAAAAATATCCTATTACATTTTTTAATAAATAAAATGAATACATCGCAAAAACAACATGTGCAGACGGACAAGCATTATTTCCTTCTTCATCTATAAGTTGAGTCTTTTTTAAAAAATATGTGTCTGTTTTCATTCGCGATTCTACATCATTTGGGAATAAATACCATATAATAGATAATCCAGTCATCAACATTAAACCTCCAATAAATAAAATAGCAAAATGTTTATAGTTACGAACACTAATAATAACTAATCCAAAAATAAAGTAATATATGAAGTTGTAAATATATACCCATTTATCATTTTCTCCCAAAATATTATAAATATAGTCGTCTAATATTGTTTTGGGTATTATTTTTTCCTCTCTTAATTTATTTTTTTTAGTCCAAAAATATTGTTGATATGCACCAATTATAAGATAAACTAATAAAATAAGTATAATGTAATAATCTTCTAGTGTTAAACTAGATTTTACAGGATAAGGAACTAATGAACGTATATTATAAAAAACATATGGAACAATAATAATACCAATAATCAATAACATAACTAAATCAATTGAAAATGTGCTATGTTTTACATTTATACTATTCGGATTAGTAAAAGGTTCAAGTATATATGTTGTCATGATATAAATATTACACATATAATACATTTAATCAAAAAATGCCCCCCCCCCCCCCCCTCCCGAACTCGCCCTCCCCATTCCAAACGCACATTTCATCTGGTATTGCGCTTGGTTATCCATCCCCTCCGCGATCTACGCATACGCACACCCCGCCACCGTCCATTTCGCGATGGTCCCTGCTTCCGTATTCGCGACATCCCTCCTTTACTGGAGGGATCCCATTCGTGATTCGTGGCGCCGTAAACTCGATATGGTCGTCGTATCCGCCGGTCTCATCCATCATATGTATTACGCATTCCGAACTATCCGTCACGCGTCACACACTCACTTCGGTGCATACATTGCACTCATCGGCACATCCGTGGCGTGTTATGGTGTCAGTCATTATTTATTGACGCGTGGGCGAATATGGCCCGCAACCTATGCACACGCAAGCATCCACCTCGTCGCCAACATCGCGAATATTGTTCTGTATTATAGAAGTATTTCACATAAATAATTGTAAATAGATATAAAAATATTATGAACATATTATACACAATACTTATGATGTCACAGGAAACCCGTCTATCGAAATGGGCTGCTGATATCCGCGCAATCAAAGACAACATCACGCCACAACATAAACGACTTGCATTCAAGCATCTTCAAGACCTAGTTGCATTTAATAACGTCATATTTTATATTGGTTTCTTCTTTTCATTCTTGGACGCGTCCTATGTATTTCCATGGGTGATGATGGGTCTCTCCATTAGTTCGCATTGGACGACTGTCTCACATCACGTGAGTCATGGAGGGTATACTGATGATGATAAATCACATAAAAAATACAACCGTTTCACATACGGTGTTAAACTACGGCGTTTCTATGATTGGTTAGACTATATTTTACCGGAAGCGTGGCATTGTGAACATAATATGTATCATCACTATAAATTAAATGAATATAATGACCCAGATAATGTTCAATACAACCTCGCAATATTACGGAATTTGAACGTTCCATATATCATAAAATATGGAATTGTTGTATTTTTCGCACTAACATGGCGGTTATTTTATTATTCTCCGAACTCATACAAATATTATAAGGCAAGCAAACTCAATTACACTATGAAAGATGAAGATTATAAACAGATGACACTTGCAGGGGCAATTACGAATGAATGGCCAAAGTGGATAAGTAAATTAGAGTACTTTACGTTAGTATTATTCCCTATTATTCTTTATCGTATACTCTGTTTTGCTCCAATATATTATTTCCATATCTATTTTCCTACTATTTTTACCATTCACCATTTACATAACGTTATCATGAATTACGTTCTTGCGGATCTTTTTTGCAACATGCATACATTCGCGATTATTGTCCCGAATCACGCTGGAAGTGATATGTATTTATATCGAACACCGGTAACTGCAAAAAGTGACGAGTGGCTCCTCCGCCAATGTATTTCATCGACGAATTATACCCTGGGTAACAATATTGTCGACTATTTACAAGGATGGTTAAATTACCAAATTGAACATCATCTCTTTCCGGATTTGTCGGCGTATGAATACCAGGTCATTCATAAGGATGTCGAAGGGGTATGTAAAAAACATGGAGTTCCTTATGTGTGTGAAAATGTGTTTATCCGTATTTGGAAGACGGTGAAGATTATGACAGGTCAGGAAAGTATTCCTTATTATGAAGGGAGTGAATTGGAGAAGTATGTGAATGAAATTATTTCGACTGATTAAATGAGTTATTGTATATAATTTATTATACGCCTAATGAGTATTATAATAAATCATAAAAAGAATGAATCCGACCATATTATTAACGCTAATGATCGCCGCATATATCGCACCAGTTGCATTTGTTTATTACAAATACACTACCGCCACCACCGCAAGAAGCATCTCAAGTATCATTACAAGTCAAGAACCCTTTTTCAACAACATTGCGCCTCTATTCCAAACCAGATATTTTATCGCAGGATTCATGCTTATTATGACGGGGTTTACCGTGATGTACGAGTATCAGCGATGCATCAAACATGTGAGTTCGCAAATATGGTGGTCATTAACCTCGATCGCAGTTCTTTTGATAGGTATTTTCGGTGTTATTTTTATTCCAGAATATAACCCGGTTCATTATATCTTTGCTGCGGCAGCGTTCTTCGCGATTGTCGGGTTTATGACCGGGCATACATTCTGCGCCAGCATCGCTGCCGACATCAACGACATTCTCCGTATCCTACTTTACGCGCAAATCCTATTTATGGTCGTTACCGTTATCGGCGTTCTTCAAGACGCGGCAATATTTACGATTGAAGCGCTATTTCTCCTGAATTTCGCGGTGTTTTATTTATATCTTCATTATCATACTTTCTGCATCTCGTGTTAAATAAAGAGCAAATAATATTTTTTTTAAAATGTATATATTATAAAATAAATTTTTAAATGTGTAAAAGTTTTGAAACATCTCTTTCAACATTTGTCTTTTCGTTCGTATGTATTTGTATGTCTATAAATATATGTAAAACGAAGGAAGTGTATTTTGCTGCTATATTTATTTTAACATTTTCACTTGTGCAATTGATAGATGCTGGTATATGGTGGAGCCTTCGAAGTGATAAAAATAAACAAATAAATATTATTTTGTCGCGGTACGCTATACCAATTGTATTATCATTAGAATTGTTAGTAAGTTATTTTGGAATTAAATACACGTTTGGATGGAGTAATTATTACTTTGAATATGGACTAATAATATTTGTAACCTATATTTTAGTTTCTTGGATTTTATTTTTTTGTAATCGCGATAGTAAAAATACATATATTGGCGCTACATTGCCTTATAATGATGGTTATTTGCACTGGTGTGGAGTTAATATATATCCAATATTTCGTATATTATTCATTTTATTTTTATTATTACCAATTGTATTTGGAATACCGAAAAATTATGCCCTATTTAAATATATAATTATAGTTCCTTTGTTAATTTCATTTATTATGAATTATTTTAATGTTACATTTGGGGCGCGTTGGTGCTGGTCTTCTAATATAGCATCTGTCTTTCTATTACTATATACAATTTATATGAAATTTATGTAAAGTATTTTTATGGTCGTTACCGTTATCTGCGTTCTTCAAGACGCGGCAATATTTACGATTGAGGCGCTATTTCTCCTGAATTTCGCGGTGTTTTATTTATATCTTCATTATCATACTTTCTGCATCTCGTGTTCGCATTCAGGCGCGGCGTCTATCATCTCTCGATGTTCTAGATTTGCACCTACCCGATAATCCCGAATATATTGATACAGTAAGAGTCCACCGGACGCCCCCAAAAACAACAAAGAAACGCCGATGATCGCATCAAACGGTTCTTTGAACCAAACAAACGAATACGTCAACTGAATGACACGACGCATGATATCTAATCCGCTAAGCAAGATATTGGCCGGAATCACGCGTTGTTGGTTATTCAGAATGTAGATTTTATTGAACATGTAGAGTTGTAACCCAAATGCAATAAAGAAGTACATGGTGATCGCGCTTGCATTTATAGGTGGAGGGTATTTCGTCGTGTAGAACACGGCCCAAGGTGCCGCGAGGAGGAAATACGTGCTTTGAAATATGATTTGAAAATCGATATTCGACATCACGTCGCCGTATCGATTCATTGAATACTCAATCACATTATTATACGTCGAGTTCAAAAAGCAGGATATGAAGACAATGATGATATTTTGAATGACATTTTGCGCGCGCGTGTCAGCGTTCGCCTGGTAATAAAATATGTATTGTAGAGATGACAGAACATGCGCGACAACCAATGATCCGCAACTGAGATAATACAGTCGAGTTATCGGTTTTTTAAGGAGGTACTTGAACCACGGTATATTGAAAATAATGAATCCCGACCGTAGTATTGTATAGTAACTCAGTGTAATCGTGTTCAATGCGTAAAATACGAATACGGTTTCTATGGTATACAAAACTCCAGTTATGATCGGGTATTTCAAAACATGGCGTCGTTCTGGCGCCAAATAGGATTTGATCTGCGTCAATGAAAATTTACGAATGAAGAAACAACTATAGAATGGGGTAAATAAAAGACTCAGAAGGACATTGAACCATTCGTTCTTGTAGTCATAATTGTTTGTGATGTACTTCATACAGATAAGATATTCAGTCAATGTTCCTACAAATAATATCGAATTCAGAATAAGCAACCAGGTCATGAACAGTAAGTAACCACCTTAGATCGTTTATTATTACTTATTATACAATAATTACATCTATATCCGTATCCGGATCCGTATACCGATATAAAACTATCACGCGATATTATACATACTACTTGCTCATCTACTCGTCATGTCAAAAAATAGATACAGCAGTCCCGAACAAAAAACGCCAGATTGCCAAGACTGGACTACAGTCACGTTAGGTAAACCAAAGAAACAAGACTCTGCAGCGTCAAATACCATGAAGACACATACTACAAACCCCGCAAATTCAGCGTCTGCCGTTGTGGCCGCGACTAGTTCCGGCGGCGGCGGCGACGACACAAAAAAGACCAAGTACATCGCGAAGGTCACCAGTGACGCTGTCAGAACCGCGCGATGCGAAAAGAAACTTACCCAAAAAGAACTGGCGCAAAAATGCAATATGGACGTTTCCATTGTTGCGGAGATCGAACGCGGCAGCAATTGCGTCTACAATGCAACTCATGTGAATAAAATCCAGACAATTTTAGGTGTAAAGATCCCGAGGGCGTAATGAAGTATACGAGTGTGTATACGAGTATACGAGTATATAAAATTGAACCGAAATAAATAAATATAATCCGATATTATAAAATATATACTACTGTCATATCAATGACGACGCATCAAGACACCGGAAAATATCGAACCAATACGCACGACCAGTTTTATACAAGCGAACATGTTGCAAAGAAATGCGTTCAAAAGATTATCGCAACCGTGAGTGATTGCCACAATAGAATGCAACCTGACGAATATGTGTGGATTGAACCCTCCGCGGGTGCAGGAGCGTTTCTATACCAACTAC
>Ga0209617_10000195_pt1 | contig 25308 bp, 18 predicted proteins | sample LakEriepJuly2011_2_FD_187459 | JGI IMG/M metagenome (GOLD analysis project Ga0209617, IMG submission 187459) | Freshwater microbial communities from dead zone in Lake Erie, Canada - CCB epilimnion July 2011 (SPAdes) (version 2) | ecosystem: Environmental > Aquatic > Freshwater > Lentic >...
CCCCAACGGCATCAATTTCGAGAGATCAACGGGATTGATGATATTGATGCCGTTGGGGATGAAGGTGCTTTCGCCGAGGCTGAGCACTTGGCGGCCGAAGCGAAGATCGACCGGTATTGAATTAGCGGCATCGAACTTCGCGAGGACGTAAGCATCGAGGAGTTCGGCGCCTTTTTTGACGCGGTCTTGGGCTTGGTCGGTGAGCGGGGTGCGGGCGGTGTTGCCGGCTTTCAAATCGCGAAAGTAGTAGCCGCGGGCAAAGCCACCGAAGTTACGGTAGCGCAGTTCGAGGTCGTGCGAGCCCTTGAGCAACTGGGAGACCGTGCCCTTCTTGTAATTGAGATTGGCGTCGTCGGTGTTGACCGAGGTCTGGAGGCCCGCGACGCCGTTGAAGGAGTTGGTGGTGCCGTAGTAGGTCGGGCTGGGGTTGTTGAGCCGGTAAAGCGCGCCAACCGAAAACGTGGAGTCGAAGCTGCCTTTAAGTTCGCCGTAAGAAAACGGGACGGCGTAGGCGGGGGCGACCAATATGGCGGAAGCCAAAGCTGCGGTGAGGGCGCCGAGAATACGGGATTTCAGGGCATGACGAACGTAGGGTGAGGGCATAATCGATGGTGGGTTCTACTGAAGGGCCCTCGGGCGAAGAGCTGGAGTGCCCGATGACCGAGAAACACGATGGTTTTGTGAAGCGTCGACCAAAAGCGCTGCCGCCGTGTGCTTCAAGGGTGAATTTACCTGGATTTAACATTTGCCGTGAGCGGAAACGCTTTGGGGCGTTGACGCCGCTCCGGGATGCGTAAGCTGCGCCTTTCATGCAGGCTGCCACTCACATTCACGTCAAAGGTGCTCGAGAGCACAACTTGAAGAACTTGGACGTGCGCGTGCCCCGAGGAAAATTAGTTGTGATCACGGGTCCGAGCGGATCGGGGAAGTCCTCGCTGGCTTTCGACACGATTTACGCGGAGGGCTACCGAAAATACATGGAGAGCCTGTCGACCCAGGCCCGGCAGGTGCTGGATCAACTCAAGCGGCCGGACGTCGACTTCATCCACGGACTCTCCCCGGTACTGGCGATCGAACAACGCACGGGCGGAGGCTCGCCGCGCAGCACGATCGCCACCGTCACGGAGATCGCGGACTACGCGCAATTGCTCTGGGCGCTCGCGGGTGAGCAACGTTGTCCGAAGGACGGAGGGCGGGTGGTGCAGCGCTCGCTGGATGACAATGTGAAGCGCGTGCTGGCCGAGTGTGCCGGAGAACGGGTGGTGCTGCTGGCGCCTTTCATGCGGGCGAAGCCGAGTGTGCTGCGCGATGAGTTGCCGCGCGTGCGGCTGCGGGGGTTTCAACGGGTGCGGCTCAACGGCGAGATTAAGAATCTCGACGACCCCAAGCTGATCCCGCCCGGTGCGGGCACCAAGGAGCTGACGGTGGAATTGGTCATCGACCGGTTAGTGGCGACCGTGGACCAACGCAGCCGGCTCGCAGACTCGCTGGAGCTGGCGTTTCGCGAAGGAAAAGATCGGGTGATCGTGCTGGCGCAGAAAACCGCCGAGGCGCCATGGCGTGAGGTGGCGCTCAGCCAGTCGCTCGCGTGCGAGATCTGCGGGGATGTTTTCGAAAAGCTCACGCCGCGCCATTTTTCATTCAACCACAGTGACGGGGCGTGCGGAACCTGCGGCGGCCTGGGCCGGAAGCTGCGGTTTGTGCCGGAGCTGATCGTGGCGGACCCGGACAAATCAGTGCGCGGCGGCGCGCTCAAGCCCTGGCGCATCGGCGGAAAAAACCTGATCATCAAGCACAACTCCCTGCTGAAGCAGTTGGCCGAACAGTTGCCCTTCGACGCCGATACGCCGTGGAAGGATCTGCCCCAGAAGACCCGTGAGGCGATTTTGCACGGGGCGGGCGAACGCGAGTTTGCATTCAAAATGCGGCGGATGCGCGAAGCGAAGGCGATGCCGTTTGCCGGCGTGATCGCGGATCTCGAGGAGAGCTTTCGGCACACCGACAGCGAAGGTTTTCGGGCGCGGCTGACGACGTTTATGGTGAGCGGGGAATGCCCCGAGTGCCATGGCGCGAGACTGAACGGGCGGAGCGGGGCGGTGCGGGTGGCAGGCAAAACGTTTCCGGAATTCATGACGCTCGACATCGGCGAAGCCCACGTATTCGCGCAGGAACTGGTCGCGGCCTTTCGCGAGAATCCGGCGTTGGGTGACGTGGTCATCGGCATCGAGCAACGGCTGCACTTTTTGTTGGAGACGGGACTCGGGTATCTGACGCTCGAACGGGACTACGCGACGCTCTCCGGTGGCGAATCGCAACGCGTACGGCTCGCCACGCAGCTCGGGATGGGCCTGATCGGCGTGATCTACGTGCTCGACGAACCGAGTATCGGGCTGCACGCCCATGATAACCAAAAGCTAATCGAGACGCTGGTCGCTCTGCGTGACCGTGGGAACACGGTGCTCGTGGTGGAGCATGACGAAGACACGATGCGCGCGGCCGATGAGATCATTGAACTGGGTCCCGAAGCGGGCACCGAAGGCGGGCGGGTACTGTTCCAAGGCACGCCGGCGCAGTGCGCGGCGCTACCCCCGACGCTCTCGCGGACCGGGCCGTTTCTGGCGGGCACGATGGCGGTGACCAAGGGGGCGAAAGTAAAGAAGCCTGATGGCGCTTGGCTCACGGTGCGCGAGGCCCGGGAGCACAATCTCAAAGGCGTCGATGCGCAGTTCCCCGTGGGGTTGTTGACGTGTGTGACCGGGGTTTCGGGCTCGGGCAAAAGCACGCTCGTCAACGACGTGCTGGCGATGGCGGCGGCGAAGAAATTGAACGGTGCCCGCGGGCTGCCGGGAAAACACCGGCACATCGAGAACTTGGATTTTTTCGAGAAATTGGTGCAGGTGGATCAAGAGCCGATCGGTCGAAGCCCACGGTCGAATCCGGCGACGTACATCGAGCTGCTCGGGTTGTTGCGCGATCTGTTTGCGATGGTGCCGCTGGCAAAAGTGCGCGGCTACAAAGCGAGCCGATTTTCTTTTAATGTGCGCGGCGGTCGTTGCGAGCGGTGCCAAGGCGACGGCGCGATCAAACTCGATATGCAGTTCATGGCCGACGCTTATGCGCCGTGCCCGAGTTGCGGCGGGAAGCGGTTTAACCGGGAGACGTTGGAGATCCTGTTTCACGGCAAGTCGATCGCCGACGTGCTCGCCATGACGGTGCGCGAGGCGATCACGCTGTTTCGCGCGATCCCGCGGGTGCTAGACAAACTCGCGACCCTCGACGCCGTGGGGCTCGGCTATCTGACCCTCGGGCAATCTTCGACAACGCTCTCCGGCGGCGAGGCACAGCGGATCAAGCTCTCGCTTGAGCTCAGTAAGCGCCAGCAAGGTTCAACGCTCTACATCCTCGATGAGCCCACGACGGGGCTGCATTGGGTGGATATCCAAAAACTGATGGACCTGCTTTTTAAACTGCGCGACGCGGGCAACACCGTGATCGTGATCGAGCACAACCTCGATGTGATCCATCTCGCCGATTGGCTGATCGACCTCGGGCCCGGCGGCGGGCGGGAAGGGGGCGAGCTGGTCTACGCGGGACCGCGCCAAGGGATCGAGGCGTGCGTGCGATCGTTGACCGGAGCGGCCTTGGCGCGCTGGCGCGCGCAGAAATAGCGTCGCCGCGGGAGCTTACTTGAAGGCGGCCCAGACGCGTTGGACATCGTCATGGTCGTCGAGCTCATGGAGAAACTCGCCGACTTCGATGCGGGCCGCTTCGTCGAGCTCGGGATAATTTTTAGCAAGGTAGCCGAGTTCGGCGGTGACGACGGTCCAACCGTTTTTTCCGAGCCAAGTCGAGACGGCGTGGACGTCCTTGAGTCCGGTGATAAAACGGGCGCCGGCGTGATCGGCGGGAATGTCGTCGTTTTTGTCGTGGTCCACGATTTCGAAATCGTTGGCGCCGGCCTCGATCGCGGCGGCCTCGAGATCGGTCGTCGCGACGGGGTGGTGGGCTTCGACGAGTCCGACGTGTTCGAAGAGAAACTTGTTACTGCCGCCGCCGCCGAGGATGCCGCGCTTGAAAAGGACCCGCATCTCGGGCGCGGTGCGCTGGTGGTTGTCGGTATAAACCTCGACGATAACGGGGACTTTGTGCGGGGCGTAACCTTCAAAGACGACGTGCTCGAGGACCAATTTGTCGTCACCGATGCCCGCGCCCTTTTTGATGGCCCGCTCGATCACGTCGCGGGTGACGCTGGCCTTTTTGGCTTTTTCGACGGCGGCGAAGAGTCGGGCATTGGCCCCTAGATCGGCACCACCGAGCTTAGCGGCGACGCTGATTTCCTTAGTTAGCTTACCGGAGACTTTGCTTTTGCGTTCGTTGACGATCGCGCGCTTTGCGTGGAGCCATTGACGTCCCATAAAGTTAAAAAAGGTTGAAGGGGTTGGGTGGGCCGGCAATCCCGGAATCGGAATTGCGCGGCGGGTAAAATCAGAACTCCGCGGTGCCGGGGGTGCGGGCGAAGGGTATGACGTCGCGAATGTTGGCCACACCGGTGACGAACATGAGCATGCGCTCGAATCCAAGGCCGAAGCCGGCGTGCGGGACGGTGCCGTAACGGCGGAGATCAAGATACCACCAGTAGGATTTTTCGTCGAGGTGATGGAGGGCCATGCCCTCGCGGAGTTCGGTGAGGCGCTCCTCCCGCTGGCTGCCGCCAATGATCTCGCCGATGCCCGGCACCAGCAGGTCCATGGCGGCGACCGTCTGGCGGTCGGGGGCGTCGCCGTCGTTTTTGCGCATGTAGAAGGCTTTGATGGCGCGCGGATAGTTGTAGACGGTGACGGGACACTTGAAGTGCTCCTCGCTGAGGAAACGCTCGTGTTCCGACTGCAGGTTGTCGCCCCAAGCGACGGGGTGTTCCCACGTGCGGCCGGATTGGTTGAGAATCGTGATGGCCTCGGTATAGCTGCAGCGCTGGAACGGGCGTTCGAGAACAAAGTCGAGGCGGGCGAGCAGGTCTTTGTCGACGAATTTGGAGAAGAATTCGAGGTCGGCGGCGCAGTGTTGTTTCGCGTCGCGGATGAGGTATTTCACGAATTCCTCGGCGAGCTCCATATCGCCGGTGAGATCGCAAAAGGCCATCTCGGGCTCGATCATCCAGAACTCGGAGGCGTGGCGGGACGTGTGGGAATTCTCGGCGCGGAAAGTGGGGCCGAAGGTGTAGACGTTGGAAAGGGCGGTGGCGAAAATCTCGGCTTCGAGCTGCCCGCTGACGGTGAGGAACGTTTTCTTGGCGAAAAAGTCCTGGGTCGAGTCGACCGCCCCGTCTTCGGTGCGTGGCGGCTTGGCGAGATCAAGAGTGGTGACACGAAACATGTCGCCGGCGCCCTCGGCGTCGCTGGCGGTGATGATGGGCGTGTGGACGTAGACGAAGGCCTTTTCCTGAAAAAATTGATGCACCGCGTAGGCGAGACGGCTGCGGACGCGGAAGACGGCGCCGAAAAGATTGGAACGTGGGCGGAGATGGGCGATCTCGCGGAGAAACTCGAGCGTGTGGCCCTTTTTCTGGAGCGGGTAGGTGGCGTCGGCTTCGCCGACGACCTCAAATTTCTGCGCGACGACTTCCCATTTTTGCCCCAGGCCTTGGGAGGGAACCAGTTTGCCGTGGACGACGACCGAGGCGCCGGTATGCGCCCGAGCGACCGCACTGTAATCGGGCAGTGTGGCATCGACGATGACTTGGACGCCCTTGAGGCAGGAGCCGTCGTTGAGCTCGATAAAAGAGAAGGCTTTGGCGTCGCGGCGAGTGCGAACCCAACCTTGCAGAAGAATGGAGTCGAGGGCTTCGGTCCGGTCGAGGGCGTCTTTGACGAGAGTGCGTGGCATGGGATTTTGCAAGGGGTAGGGTTTTGCCGGGGGAAGGGCGGAGGCGAGGCTAAAGAGCTTTGCCCGGGCCTGAACGTGCGCGACGAGGTCTTGGCCGAGCTCTACAAGCAGGACGCTTCGATCAATCAAACGATCAACCAAGCGGATGGCTGCGCGGTTTTTCTAAGGTCGGAGTGAATTTAATTTCGCGAGGGTCGAGGGCGGGAAGGGCATCGTCGTGGATCGGAAAGGAAAAGAATTGTTAATAGAAATGGGGTTGAGCGACGTTGCGGTGGATCAGATCACCAAAAACGGGGATCGCGCTGCTGGCGATATTACAGGGCACGAAGTATCGGGAGGATGCGGATGTGAACAACTGACGCCGGGGATTTAGCGATGACCGTGGCCGCCACGAAACGCCGGATCGTTTCCTCTTTTTTGCTCGGTGGCGGGGCGACGGTGGTGCTCTCCGCGACGCTGAATTTGGTCCGCGCCTGGATTTTCCGCGAGCCGCCGGACAAAGTGGCTTTGGGGATTTCGCGGGGCGAGGTGTGGCGCTAGTTAGGCGCCGGTCTCGCCGCCGGCCTGCTGATGATCGAGTGGGGTGTCAGAGTCGGCTGCCGGGGCTTGCGGGCCGCCACGCAGAGTTAATCCGTGGACGGTTCGGGTCGGAATTCGCCGTGTCGGCGGAAATCATAGAGGTAAAGGTCCTCGACTTTTTTACGCGCCCAAGGGGTTTTCCGCAGAAAGGTGAGACTGGATTTGATGCTGGGATCGAAATTGAAGCAGCGAATGTCGATCTGGCTGGCCAGTCCTTCCCAGCCCCTTCGGGCGACGAGGGTGTTGAGCATCGCCTCGAGGGTGACGCCGTGCAGCGGGTCCTTAGTGGGGCGGCGTTCTTCGTTCATCGGGGGAGCGTGGCAGCCATCAGGCGGTGGCGTGTTTTTGCAGCAGGGCGAGCGGCACGATTTCGAGCGAACGGGCGTGCGTCGCCGCAAGTGAGACCGGAGCAGGAACTCCGGCGGCGAGCGCCTCTTGCCACCGCGCGGCGCACACGCACCAACGGTCACCTGGGTGCAAGCCGGGGAAATCGTAGTCGGGCATCGGCGTGGAGAGATCATTTCCGGCCGCGAGGCTGAAGGCGAGAAACTCGGCTGAGACTTCGACGCACACCGTGTGGCACCCGTGGTCGTCGGCGCAGGTATCGCAGTGGCCGTTGCGAAAGAAGCCCGTGAGCGGTTGGTTCGAGCACGGTTTGAGCGGGCCGCCGAGGACGTTGATGGAAGGTTGAGGACTCACGTATGGGACGATGTGACCGGGAGCGCGGGGCGCAAGGTCGCGCGCTTGCCGTCTCGACAAGGGCAGGTGCGGGCGCACGCTGGAGCCATGTCATCGATCTACGAAACCCTCCGTGCCGACATCATTGTTTCCATGAAAGCCCGCGCTAGCGCGACCACGATGGCGCTGCGCACGGCCGACGCCGCGATCAAACGCGCCGCGATGGATGGCAACAAGGAGATCGAAGATGGGCTCTCGCTCGCGACCTTGCGCAAGGCGGTCAAGAACCTGACCGACGCTAACGTCGAGTTTACCAAGGGCGGACGCGCCGACTTGGTCGCCGCCAACGAGGTGGAAATCAAAATTCTCCAAAAATATCTGCCGGCGGGTCTCGATGCGGCGAAGCTCGATAGCCTGATTGCCGAAGCGATCGCCAGCACGGGGGCGACGACGAAAAAAGAGATGGGCAAAGTGATTGGAGCGCTCAAGGCGCACCCCGATGCGGCGCTGATTGACTTCGGCGCGGTCAGCAAGCTGGTGCAGGGTAAGTTGGCCTGACCCTGGTTTTTTTGGGCCCCGGCGTGAGCCGCAGATGGTAAAGGCTTGGCGCCGAATTGATCAGGCGCCGGGCTTCTTTTTTCGGCCGGTCTTAGCCTCGATGTTCAGGTAAGTTTTGCTGAGCATCTGGCTTTCGTAGAGTTCGAGCAGGCGAACGCCCTCGCGGGGTTTGACGACATCTTTCTTCGTCGCCGCGTCGATCTGGGCCTTCATTTTGCGGCACAATTCTTCCTGCTGGTATTGCACGGCCTCAAGGACATCGGCGATGCGGCTGCCGCTGAGTGCCTCTTCGATGTAATAGCCGTTGGGTTCGTCGTCTTCGAGGAAGACGTGGACCTCGTTGACACGACCGAACAGATTATGGAGGTCTCCCATGATGTCTTGGTAGGCGCCGGTCAGGAAGATGCCGAGATAGTAAGGCTTCCCGTTGAGCGGGTGAAGGGTGATGTAATCCTTCGTGTCCTGAAGGTCGATGAAGCTGCTGATCTTTCCGTCGGAGTCGCAGGTGATGTCGGCGAGGATCGCGTTGACGGTGGGCTTTTCCGTGAGGCGGTGGAGCGGTGCGACGGGAAAGAGTTGTTTGAGAGCCCAGTGGTCGAGGAGCGATTGGAAGACCGAAAAATTGCAGACGTATTGGTCCGCAAGGAGCTTGGATAGATCGCGGAGTTCCTCGGGCTCGTAGCCCGATTTTTGACCCTCCTTGGCGATATTTTCGCAGATCTGCCAAAACAGAGATTCGGCGGCGGCTCGGTTTTCGAGGTCGAGGTAGCCGAGATTGAAAAGAGAAAAGGCTTCTTCCTTTTTCTGAGTGGCGTCGTGAAAACGTTCTAGGCGGCCGAGTTTGGTCTTGTTTTTGAGCATGACCTCAAGGTCTTCGACGACCTTGTGTTTGACCTTCGGCTGATGCTGTTGGCCGAGAGACTCGCGTTTGTTAATGCGCTCGAAAACTTCGACCACGAGCAGGGAGTGAGGAGCGACGATGGCGCGGCCCGACTCGCTGACGATGTCGGGAACGGGAACTTTGGAAGCGGTGCAAATTTCGCGGACGTTGAACACGACGTCGCGGGCGTATTCCTCCATCGAGTAGTTCATTGAGCTCTCGAAATTGGTGCGCGAACCGTCGTAATCGACGCCGAGGCCGCCGCCGACGTCGAGGAATCCCATCGGGAACCCCATTTTTGCCAACTGGCAATAGAAGCGCGTCGCCTCGATGACGGCGTTCTTGATCGTGATAATATTGGGGACCTGTGAGCCGATGTGAAAATGGACTAGGCGCAGGCAGGACTGGAGCTTGGCGGCGTGCAGTTTTTCACAGGCAAAGAGTATCTCGGCGGTGTTGAGGCCGAATTTGGCGCTGTCGCCGGTGGACATGGCCCACTTGCCCTCGCCGCGGGTCTGAAGCTTGGCGCGGAAGCCGATCATCGGTTTTACCCCGGTCTCTTCCGAAATGGCGATGATATCGTCGAGTTCGGAGAGCTGTTCGACCACGAGAATGATTTTCTTGCCGAGCTTGCGACCCAAAAGGGCGAGACGGATGTAGTCGTGGTCCTTGTAACCGTTGCAAATAATGAGGCGGTTGGCGCCCTCATGCATGGCCAAGGCGATCATCAACTCGGGCTTGGAGCCCGCCTCTAGGCCGTAGTTGAACTCTTTGCCGGCGGCGACGATCTCGTCGACGACTTCGCGGAGCTGGTTGACCTTAATCGGAAAAACTCCGCGGTAGGATCCTTTGTAGCCCTCTTGTTTGATGGCCTTGCGAAAGAACTCGTTGAGCTGGGCGACCCGGTGGCGGAGGAGGTCTTGGAAACGGATGACCAACGGCGCCTTGAGGCCCATGCCCACGGCCTCGTTAATCACGTCTAGAGCGCGGATCGCGCGACCGTCGGCGAGTGGCTGGACGTTTAGGAAACCCGCGTCATCGACGGAGAGATGGCCGGAGCCCCAGCGCTTGAAACCATAGAGATCTTCGGACTTTGCAGCGGACCAGGTGGAAGAGGTTTTACTTTTCAATGCGGAGCGGGGAGGTGATAGGGCTTGCTTTTGCGGAGTGGGAATTGATTTCCTACGTGTTTCTTTTTTCAAAAACATCAACACGCAATGACGAATATGTCTCCTTTCGCCGCTCTTACCCACTTTGCTCAAGCCACCGCGCCCTCGACGGCACCCGCCGGTCCGGGCCCGATGTGGCAGATGCTGCTCTTTTACGCGCTGATCGCGGGTGGTTTTTATTTCCTGTTTATCGCCCCCCAGCGCAAAAAGCAGAAGGCGCACGAGAAAATGTTGAGCGAGTTACAATCGGGCGACGAAGTCCTCACGACCGGCGGCATCTACGGGGTTGTGACGAATGTTAAAGAGGATCGTTTCATCGTGCGGATCTCGGAAACGACGAAAGTCGAAATTGCCAAGGGCTTCATTTCCTCGGTGACCAAGAGAAACGGTGTAGAGGAAAAGAAGTAACCGGCGATTCCCGCCAGCTTGGTTTCGATCCGGTTTTCCCTGCGGGGCGGCCGGGCACCCAGTCCCCATTTAACCAAAACGAACATGTTCAAACGCAATCTCTGGAAAATCATCCTATCCGTCGTCACCGCGGGGTGGGCGGTCGCCGAACTCATCCCGTTCAATGCCGTCCCTTTTGTGACCTATGCGAAGGAGCACGCCAAAGCCAAGCCAGCCGAATTCGCCAAGCTCCTCGATGAAGCTGCCGCCCGCAAAAAGGCCGGCACCGCTCCCAGCGAATTTGTCGCGTTGAAGCAGATCGGCACCGAGCGAAAAATCGATCTCACGGTTTATTTCCCCGAGATCAAATTAGAGGAGTCGCTGAAGAATATCCCCAAGCGAAACGAAATTTTGCTCGGAGAATTGCTGCGTCGCTCCAAGAGCCGTCTGCAACTCGGTCTCGATTTGAAAGGCGGCGTGGCCTTTACGCTCGAGGTCGATGAAAAAGCCGCGGGCGGGTTGGCGGGAGACGATACCCGGCGAGAAGAAAAGCTGAACAAGGCGATTGAAATCATCGGCGCTCGCATCAACGCGTTCGGCGTGGCCGAGCCGGTGATCCGTCCGCTGGGCAATAATCGTATCGAAGTACAACTGCCCGATATTAACACCAAGGATAACCCCGAGGTGGTCGATAACGTGAAGAAGCCGGCGCAACTCGCATTCCGGATCGTCAACCCGAACCAGTCTCCGCTGACAACCTCGCCCATCGACACCCCTCCTGGATACGAGGTTTTGACTTTGGACTATGAAGGTCGCGGTGGCGAATCGGGCACCGAGGAGCTCTTCGTCAAACGCATCCCCGAAATGACGGGTGAAATGATTTCAAGCGCGTTCGCCCGGCCCGACCTTTACGGGAAGCCCGAGGTGATCTTGCAATTCACGAAAGACGGTTCGAAGCGCTTCGCCGAAGTTACCCGCGCCATTGCGGAGGGCGGCCAGCAGGTCCAGCGCCTTGGTCGGCTTGCCATTGTTCTCGACGGCAAACTTTATTCCGCACCGACGGTGAAGCAGGAGATCAACAGCGACTCCGCCGTGATTTCCGGTAACTTCACGGACCGTGAGGCGATCAACCTAGCTAACGTCCTGAACAACCCCCTCGACCTGCCGCTCATCATCAAGGAGCAATACGAGGTCGGTCCCACCCTGGCGAAAGATGCCGTCCTCAGCGCCCGCAACGCCTTTATCGTCAGCGTATCGCTGACCATCGGTTTCATGCTGATGTTCTACACCTTGGGCGGGTTGGTAGCTGCGATCGGCATGGGCCTGAACGTGCTCGTGACGTTGGGCGTGATGGCCTCGTTCGGTGCGACGCTCACGATGCCCGGCATCGCCGGTATCGTGCTCACGCTGGCGATGTCCGTGGACTCGAACATCCTGATTTTTGAGCGCATGCGCGAGGAATTGAAGCTCGGTAAATCGCTCGCAGCCTCGCTCGAAGCCGGTTTTGAGAAGGCGTGGTCGGCGATTCTCGACTCAAACGTGACGACCTTCCTCGTCGCGCTCATCATGTATTTGCTCGGCACCGGCTCGGTGAAGGGTTTCGGCTTCACGCTCGGCGTCGGTATCTTCACGACAATGTTTGCGGCCGTTGTGATCAGCAAACTGCTGCTCGAATTCTTGGTCTATAGCGCAAACATCAAGAACCTGAAAATGTTCTCGATTTTGCAGGACACCAACATCGATTTCCTGAAGCACGCCAAACCTGCCTTCATTGCGTCTTGGATCATCGTTCTCGTCGGAGCCGGAGTAGTCGTTTACAAGGGCAAGGATATCTACGGCATCGACTTCGTCGGCGGAGACACCGTCACCCTGAAGTTCTCGGAGAAACTTGAAATCGCCGATTTGAACCGCGCGGCGGCCCAGCAAAAGCTGAAGGACGTTTCATTTTCCTACCAGCAACCGATCGGCGGTGCCCGCGAGGTGTTGCTGATCACGGCGCCGTTTGATGAGGCCAAACCCGCGGTCGGAAAACTCCAGCAAGCGCTGCCGAAAGCAGGCTTTGAAGTGGTCGGGGAAACACGGATCGGCGCTTCGGTCGGAAAAGAGATCCAGTGGAACGCATGGAAGTCGATTTTCTGGGCCTTGGTTTTGATTTTCGGCTACGTGGCGTTTCGTTTCGAAATGGGATTTGGCGTCGGGGCGGTCGTCTCCACGATCCACGATTTACTGATCACGATCGGTATCTTTGTCCTTTTTGACCGCCAGTTCAACGCGTCGATGGTGGCGGCGATTTTGCTGATCATCGGTTACTCCATCAATGACACCGTGGTCGTATTCGACCGCATCCGCGAAGAGCTGAAACTCAATCCGAGCGGCACGTTGCGGGCCATCATCAACCGCTCGCTGAACCTCACGCTTTCGCGCACGATCATCACTGGTGGCACGACGTTGCTTACCGCTATCACTCTAATCGTCACGACCACGGGGGAGGTGAATGACATCGCCTTCACCCTGCTTATCGGTGTGCTCACCGGGACATTCTCCTCGCTGTTCATCGCCACGCCGGTGTTTTACTGGTGGCACAAGGGCGATCGGAAACACGTCGAGGCCCATGCCGATGTCGCTCCCAAATACGAGTGGAGCGGCTCCAGCAAGGCGTCGGAGTAACGGGTTCGGGGTGGTGCGTGCCGGTCGGAAGCTGACCGCCGGCGCGACGGGCGCAATGGGAGCATTGCGCACCCCCGGAGCATCCCCATGCGTTGGATTTATTCGCCCTGCCCGGCCGAACAGGTCGCGGCCTTCGGGAAAATCGCCGGCGTAAGCCCGGTGCTGGCGGAGCTGTTGCTTTCGGCCGGGGTCACGGATCCTGCGTCAGCCGCAGAGTTCCTCCAGCCTTCGCTCTCGGCGTTGCGGGATCCGTTTCTGCTGCGCAATCTCGAGGCCGGCGCGGATCGCTTGCGAATGGCGATCGCGCGGCGCGAATCGGTGGTCGTTTTGGGAGATTATGACGTCGACGGCGTGAGCAGCACGGCGTTGTTGGTCACGATTTTGCGGCGATTCGGGCTCGATCCGAAATTCGTCGTGCCGCGGAGATCGGCCGATGGCTACGGTCTTTCGCGCAGTGCGATCGACCGCGCGCTTGAGACGGAGAAGCCGGCTTTGTTCGTGGCGTTGGACTGCGGCACAAATTCCCTCGACGAGGTTGCCTACCTGCGTGGCTTGGGCATCGACGTGCTGGTCGTAGATCATCACCGATCAAAGGAGATCCCTCTGGTTGAGGGCATTTTGATCAACCCTCATGTGGCGGCGGATGAAACCGGCGCGGATGCCGCGTGGCGGAATCTCTGCACGGTAGGTTTGGTTTTTAAGCTGGTGCACGGCTTGCTCAAGTTGCTGCGGGCGGAAAACAATCCTGTGGCCTTTCGGATCAAGCTGCGCGACCAGCTTGATTTGGTCGCGCTGGGAACGATCGCCGATTTGGTGCCACTGACGGGGGAGAACCGACTGCTGGCCAGACAAGGTTTGCGCATCATCGAAGGGTCGGAGCGTCCGGGACTGCGGGCGTTGATGGAGATTGCCGGCGTTCGTCCTGGCCAATCGATCAAGCCTTCGGACATCTCCTTCCGGCTGGGGCCTCGTATCAACGCTTCGGGTCGCCTGGCCGATGCGTCATTATCGGTTGAACTCTTATTGAGTGAGGACCGGGAGTTCTGTGCGCGGACCGCGCAGCAGCTGGAGGTGTTCAACCGGGAGCGGCAGGACATTGAACGCGGCATCACCGAGGAAGCGGAGCGGATGATCGAGAGCCATTACGCGCAGTCGCCCGGCATCGTGTTGTTCAGCGAGGATTGGCATCCCGGGGTGGTTGGAATCGTGGCCGGTCGCGTGACTCGAAAATACAACCGGCCTTGCGTGGTGCTCGGCAATGAAGGCGACTTGGCGAAAGGCTCGGGTCGCAGCGTGGATGGAGTGAACTTGGTCGAGGTGTTGGCTACCTGCAGCAAGTCACTGACGAGCTGGGGTGGTCATCCGATGGCCGTGGGAATCTCGCTGTCGAAAACTCGGCTGGATGAATTTCGCGGCAGGTTCGCCGAGGCGGTGCTGGCGCACGCTGGCGGCGATATTGCCGAGGCCAAGCTGAAGATCGCCGTGTGGCTGAGGGCGGAGCAGATCAGTGACGGCCTGATGGGCGAACTGGAAGCGATGCAACCCTTTGGCCAGAGTAACCCGGAGCCGGTGTTTGGGGTGCGGGGCGTGGTGCTGAGGCAGAGGCCGGTGACATTTAAAGACATTCATTTCCGCTTCAGTTTCGACGATGCACAAGGTCGGCGCCTGCACGGGGTGGCTTGGAAGATGGCGCATCGGATGCCGCCGCTGGGCGTCCCCTTGGATTTTGCCGTCGAGCTGGCGTGGAATCATTTTAACGATCGCAAACTCCTGCAGCTTGAGCTGGTCGATTGGCGCATAACGGAGGTTTGAGCCTCGCCCGGACGGGCGGGAAGAGGGAAGGGTGTGCGTGGAATCGCGGGGCGATTGTTGGGCCTGGGCCGGAGCGACTGCGCCGCATAACAGAAGTAAAAACTTGCGGGGTGAAGGGTAAGTTCGCGCTTGCACTGCCGGATGAATACTTGCTTCTCTTTTCCTTCAGTTTTGCGGCCATAGCTCAACTGGATAGAGCGCCAGACTACGAATCTGGAGGTTAGGGGTTCGACTCCCTTTGGCCGCACCAGTTTTGAATCGCCCCTCAAATCCCCGTGGTTCTTGAGGGGCTTTTTTGTGGTGAGCGGATTAGGTCGGGCTGGGCAGATACTGACCAATGATTGTGTTCTCGCGCTTGATCGCGGCGGATTTTTTGGACCCATTGCCTGTATGCTGCAATCGCTTCGGATTCGGAATCTCGCCCTATTGGAAGAAGTGTCGCTCGAGTTTGAGGCTGGGTTCACTGCGGTCACAGGCGAGACCGGCGCGGGAAAAAGTATTTTGCTCGGGGCGCTCAGCCTGCTCGCGGGCGAGCGGGCGGACAAAACCGTGATCCGCCAAGGTGCGGCGGCATGTGAGGTAGAAGCAGCCTTGTTTTTCGTGAAGGCGGCCGGGATCGACGCGGTCTTGGCGTCGCTTGAATTGCCGGCATGCGAGGACGGGCTCTTGCTGCTAAAGCGCAGTCTCGCCCGGGAAAAGCCGGCCAAGATCACCGTCAATGGGAGCTTGGCCACGCTCGCGGCGTTGCAGCGGCTGGGGGAGCACTGGGTAGACTTTCACGGACCGAGCGAACCGCGCCGATTGCTAAAGGAGAGTTGTCAGCTGGAACTGCTGGATCTTTTCGGGCGGGCGGCGGAGGCCCTGGCGTCCTATCGGGCAAAATATCTAAAGTGGCGGGACCGCTTGGCCGAACGGGAGCAGATCTTGGGCGAGACCAAATTGTCGCCGAGCCAGCTCGAGTTTTTGGAGAACCAATTGAAGCGGATGGAGGCACTGGAGTTATCGACGGAGGCAATCGAGACGCTAGAGCGGGATTTTTCGCGAATGAACCGCGGGCAGGAGTTGATCGAACTCACGGGGGCGATCGCGAGCGGGTTGGCGGGGGACGACGGGGTGCAAGGGCGGATCGCGGGTCTGTTGCGAGAGGTGCGGGCGCTCGAATTGATCGATGCCGCGAGCCGGCCTCTGGCCGAGCGGATGGCGGCGGCCGCGATCGAGCTGAATGATCTCGGTGCGGAGTTCTCGGCGCTGGGAGCGGAGCTGCAATTTGATCCGGACCAGGCCGAGCAGATCACCGAGCGCATGAATACTTGGCTGGAGCTAAAACGGAAGCACGGCGGCGACGTCGCGGCAGTGATCGCAGCGCGGGATGAGCTAAAGCGACGGCTGGAAGTGCAGGGCGACTTGGACGGAGCGTTGGCGCGGCTGGAGAAGCAGATCACCGAGGCGGAGCGGGCCATGCGGGCGGCGGGGAAAGAGCTGGGCTTGGTGCGGGAGAAAGCGGCGAAAGAGCTGGGCAAAGTTGCGGCGAAAGCAATCGCCCAACTTGGCTTCAAGAAGGCCGATTTTCAGGTGCGCGTGATGGCACTGGCGCAGCCGGGACCGATGGGCGACACGGGGTGCGAGTTTTTATTTTCACCCAATGTGGGCGAGGCGCCGTTGCCGCTCAGCCGGATCGCTTCGAGCGGAGAACTCGCGCGGGTGATGTTGGCCCTGAAGACGGTGCTGGCGGACTTGGACGATGTGCCCCTGTTGGTATTCGACGAAGTGGACGCCAACGTGGGTGGGGAGATCGGTCGCGTCGTGGGCGAGAAGATGGCGGTGATCGCGAAGAATCACCAAGTGCTCTGCGTGACGCATTTGCCCCAGGTGGCGGCGCAGGCGGCGTCACATCTGGTGGTGACCAAGGATCAATCTAAAGACCGCGCGGTCGTCGGGATCGCGCCGATTCAAGGAGACCGCAAGGCGCGCGTGAGCGAACTGGCGCGGATGCTCGGCGACCGGACGGCTAAGAGCGCGCTGGCGCATGCGGAGGAGCTGCTGGGACGGCAGGCGTGACCTTGTTACCGGTTTGAGCGGCGGAGAAGCTACGCCATTTTGAAAGCGGCACGACGGCAAGGGCGATGCATGCGAGCTGGCTCACGATGAAGCTCGACAGAGCCATGAAGCCGGAGTCGGTGAAGCCGTAGCTGTGCAGGCCGACGCCGAGCATATTGGTCCCGAACCAACTCCAACTTGTGACCACGTTGCCGAAAACCGCGAGGGCCATGAGGCCCCGGGCTTTCACCAAGCCGCCCCAGCGTGCGTGGAGGATGAGGGCATTCCAAAGGACGATGATGAGCGCACCGTTTTCCTTCGGGTCCCAGCCCCAGAAGCGGCCCCAGCTTTGATCGGCCCAGATGCCGCCGAGGACGGTGCCGACGAAGCTGAAGAGCGTCGCGAAGCAGAGGATGCCGTAGACCATGCGGTTGATGGAGTCAGCGGTCGAGGCATCGAGCGAACGGGTAAAGAGTCCGCGCACGATGTAGACCATCGCAAGCGCTCCCGCGAGGTAGGTGGCCGAGTAGCCGATCGTCACGATCACGACGTGGGTCGCCAACCAGAAGTTGGAATCGAGCACGGCACGCATCATTTCGAGCGTGTCACCAGCGAGCGAGAGATGGTGCGCCACCAGTAACGTGGCGAATCCGATGAGGCCCGCCGTAACGCTGCCGACGGCGTTTTTGTAAATCGCCTCCAGCACAAGGCAAAGTCCAACGGAGCCCCAACCGACAAAAAGGGCGGACGAGTAGAGGTTGGTGACGGGAGGGCGGCCTTCGAGCCACATGCGCACCGCGATGCCGGCGGTGGTGACGATCCAGGCAAGGCCGGTGAGGAAAAACGCGGAACGCCCGAGGACTTCGGGCCACTTGAGCCAGGAGAAAATCGCGAGCAGGAAAGCGAAGACGTAGAGCGTCATGCTGGCGTAGAACGGCTCGGCCGCGTTGAAGCGGGCCTCAGCGTCGGTTTTTTTAATTCGTTCTCCGAAGCGCGGATTTATCTGAGCCGAGTAGAGCTCGATGATCTTATTGAATTGCTCGGGTTGGTTGAGGCGCCACGCGTGGCCGAGGCCGGCGTAGGCGAGGACGCTGGAGTCGACCGAACCGCGCTGAAAGGCACCGAGGAGGGACGCTCCCGTGGTGAGCCACGCGGTATCGTCGGCGACGCTGTTGGTGGGCGGAATAGCGAGGTAGGAGGTGACCTCGGACATGAAGAGGTAGCGCTGTCCGAGCTCGAGCATGGCCGCCGCGATCCTTTCGTCGTGGGGCTGGTTGGCCTGTTTGGCGCGGACGGCGGCCACGCCCTCCGGGATAAGTTTCTGGAAACGGAGAATCTCGGCCAAGTAGTCGTCGCTGGTGGGCGGCGACAGCGTGTGCTTGAGTTGCTGGTATTGGACGAGAGCGCCGTAAAGCTGAACGACCGCCCGTTGAAAAGGCGTGCGGAGAGCCGACTCGATGGGGCGGGCGAGCTTGGTCTGCTTTTCGAGCTCGGGGATTTTTTTGGTCAGTTCGGCGTAGGAAAATCGTTTTTTGCCGTCGCCGTCTTCGGCTTTGAGTTCAAAGAGCGCGAGGACATCGGGGTGGACGATTTCGAAGACGCGGTAGGTATCGGCAACGGGGGAATTGAAGAAAACGTCGAGCAACCAAGCGTTGTGCGTCGTCTTCTGGCCGCCGGTGGTGGAAACGCTCTGGCGGCCTTGAAACAGAAGCAGGGAATTGCGCGCGACGGAGTCCATCGGCTTCATGCGGCCGTTGACGAGGACGGGAAGGTCGCCGAAGCCGGCGAGGTCAAACTCGGAGGTGGAGCGCTGGGGCAGAAGTTTACTGCCGAGGTAGAGCGTGCCTAAGAGAAGAACGAGCAGCGGAGTGATTTTTTTCATACGGCGAGGGGTCCAACTCGGCGGCGGCGACCGATAAAAGCAAAAAGATGAATGCCAAATTGGATGATCAAACCGAGGGTCATCAAGGTGCAGGCGATGTAAGGCATGGTCCAACTGGGGTTGCGCACGACTTGGAGGATAGTCGTCTTGTCGTTATTTTCGAAGCCGGCCTGATAGAAGGTGAGCCCGGCGTAGCGCAGCGGGTTGTTCATGTAGATGAGCACCTCGCGGTCGTCGACGCCGTCGGGCGTGTTGAGTTTGATTCGGCTAGAGAAGTTTTTCGGGATTTCGGTACCAGGGTAGCGGTCATGGGAGAAATCGAGCAAGGTGAGCGAGTAGGGCTTGTAGTTGCGCTCAAAGCGGAAGGCGATTTTCCAAGTGCGACCTCCGTAGTCGAAGCGCTGGGGAGGGAACCGCGGGTCGGCCGAGGTCAGCCACGTACCAACCGTTCCCTCGGGGCCGATGAGTTCGACGTAGGCGGCGGGGGCATTCCGCTCGTCCTGCTTATAGGTCAGCTTAAGCGGCGAGGCGAGGGCTTGGAGGCCGATGCCGGTGGTGGCGGGGGTGACCGGCGCGGTGGGGGAAGCGGCGTCGCGTTGGGCGAGAGCGGCGTTGGGATAGTAAACTTTAGGGACCACGCGGAAAGGAAGTTTCGGGTGCTGGATCGGGTCGCCTTTGGCCACAAATTTTTCTGGGATTACCACTACGTCATCGAAGTTCGGGTCAGTTGTGTCGGAGATTGCGAGTTCATTGAAACGGTAGCTCTCGGCGTAGTTGCGGGTCTGGCCTTCGTCGAGGCGGAGGGCGAATTCCTCCTGCCACAGACCGGTGATGAGCTCTCCGACGAGCAGCGTGATAAAGCCGACGTGGGTCAGCCAGATGCCGGACTTTTTGGCGGACAGTTTGAAACGGTAAACTTGAGCGCAGATCAAATTGGTGAGCAGAAAACCGCCGATGAGGTAACCTCCAGGGAAAACCGGAACAGGGACATCCCCGAAGTTCCACAAGACGAACAGCGAGTGAAAATACTTCTGCTGCACGGCCCAGATGCCGAGGTTCACCTGATCAAGGGTCGCGACAAATACGAGAACGATGGACAGGGCGAGCAGGACGATCGTGAGCTTTAGCGAGACGAAGAAGTCTCGGAACTGTCGGACGACTTCGGTCATGGCTGAGCTCCGGTGGAGCGGATCGTCAGTAAAAACGCCGTGAAAGTCGCTTGCTCGCGATCGAGCAGGCCGACCGGGCCGGTAAGCTTAAAAAACCAAGTCGAGCCGCCGACGGGAACAATCGCCCCGAGGACTCGGGTGGGCGCGCCGGCGGCGGTGCCGGCGAAGTCGACGGTGGTCACTTGGAAGCCGTTCGCATCGATCGTGCGGGTGGCACTGGGCAAGTCGCTGCCAGTGATCGGGGGGAGTTGAACCTGACCGCGCCAACGATTGATGTTGGCGAGAATACCCCCGACCGAGCCGGGAAAGGCCGTGATCGACAGCTCGGCGGCGGCGCCGGCGTCGCCCGTGATGACGTAAGTGCCTTTGCGCATGGCCGAGGCGGGCTTGGCGTTCCAATGGGCGGGGGCGGTCCAAGAGAGGCCAGGGCCATCAGCGGTGCGGACGGCGGTGTTGGCCATATTCGCATCGGCGCTCGGCGTGGGCGCGGTTGGGGAGGGCGCGGGAACAGCCGGAGCTTGAGGCGGGGCGGCTCGGGGCGTGGCGGAGGCCGTGGGAGGGGCTGACTCTTTTTCTTTCGGCACCCGGTAAGATTCGATCTGTGGATCGCGGCAGGCGCTGAAGCTGAGGTTTAAAGCGACGGCGACCAAAGGAAGAGGAGTTAAGCGCATAGAAGAAGCAATCCACCGAAGGGGTAAATGTTCAACCCCTTCCGTCAAGTATCAGACCAACGCGATGGGTTGAATAAGCCGGAGAGTTTCCAAACTTGGGCGCCGAATCCTGACGATTCTATTACCCTTTCTTAGCGGACAGATCCGCTGATCGCATCCAGTAAAAAATTTTCGGACGGTTATTTAACAAAGCGGTTCGAGCCCAGCTCGTAAAAATTACCTCAATGGATGATCGGATTTCAGGCTCTTTCTTGGCCCATCAACGTGGCTCACGAGGTTCCGGCCAACTCATCTCCGGCGGTGTGCTAGGAAATTGTGATCAACGATGTTACGCCAGGCGCCTTCGACCATGGGGTGAGCATCCGCAATTTTTCCAACCCGCCTGCGGTTTTACACGTTCATGAAGGTTTGGCCGATGCGAGCAGTCCGGTTGTGACGAACTTCGTGGAGCGGTCGATGCGCGTGGCTGTTTTATCCGAGCGGCAATGTTCTGCGAGATCCTCTGCGGTGCCGCCGTAGGGAATCAGATTCTTCTCAGCTTCCTCGAAAAAACGGTCGATGCCCTTGGTGTCAGCAGCTGGGTTAAAGCGTGTTTTGATGCGTGATAGCTCAACGCCCTGCACCGAAGGGCTTCAGCTCTGGGGCTTGAGTTGGTTGAGTAAGGTGACGAAGGCGGGTAACGGCTTCAGGCCTTCGAGATCGGGGTCCTGCGCCATCCAATCGAAATCCCGGTAGCCGAGAGTTACGGCGGCCCGCAGGGAGCGCAGGGCGGCGATTCGCCGGCGGGTGAGCGCGAGGCTGCAGGCGAGATTATAGTGCGCGGTCGCGTTGGCGGGTTGGAGCTTGACCAAGCGCCGGTCCATTTTGAGGCCGTCGGCGATGCGGCCGACCCGGGTATAGAGGCCGCCGAGGAGTTCGACGACGTCGGTGGAAGCGGGATCTCGCCGGAGGACGGATTCAAAAAAGGCGATTTCAAAGGCGGCGTCGCGAGACTGATCTTTGGCCATCGAGATAAGAGGCGGGCGCGCTCAGGTGCGGCGCGGGCAAGAACCGGCGCGGCGGAAGGCGTCGCAGTGGGCGCTCACTTGGAGGCGCTGGGAAATGGGAGTCAGGCCGAGCTTGTTCGAGACGGTGCTGCCATACCATTCCATGAACGGCGCGCTGATCTCGAAAATCTTGTCGCAGTCGACGCAGACGACTTGGGCGACCTGCGCGTTGGGCGTGCCGGCGTTGGGGCGGTAGAATTTTTCCCCGGAGCCGATGTCCACCTCGCGCAGCAAGGCGCTTTCGGTCATGATCGGGAGGGTGCGATAAATAGTAGCGCGGGAAACGGAGTCGTCGATGGCGCGGGCAAAATCCACGAGCTGCTCAGCGGTGAAATGCTCGGGTTGGGCAAACGCGGCCTCAAAGATCGCGAGGCGTTGGCTGGTCACGCGCAGGCCCTTTTGGGTGAGAAAACTACGGAATTTTTCGCGCGCGGCGGGGATGCTCACGGGAAAATCACGGCGCGGCGGTGGGAGCGTGTCAATGTGTTCGTGGGTGGGCGGTGTCGGTCGGGCTGGGCGGCGGCGGGCCGAAAGGTTAGCTGGACGGCGGTCGTAAATAAATTTGCTCCCACGAGAAGCGGCGGCGTCATGGCGGGGATGTTCGTCGGTGTTCATCCGCTCGCCGGTTTCGACAAGGTCCTGCACTACCAAGTGCCGGAGCCGATGATCGCGGACATGCAACTGGGGGCGCTAGTGCGCGTGCCCGTCGGACGGACGTTGCGGCTCGGGATCGTGGGGGAGATCGGGGCGCCGAAGGATTTTCCCTTGGATAAGCTGAAGGCGCTGGCGCAGGTGTTGCATCCGTTTCCGGCGTTACCGCCGGATCTGCTGGGGCTGGCGCGGTGGATGACGGGTTACTACGCGGCGCCGCTCGACGGGATCATCGAGACGATGATTCCGGTGGCAGTGCGGAATGGGGCAGGACTGAAGCAGGAAAAGCAGCTCGCGATCGGGCAGCGGCTGAGCGGCGAGGAGTTCGCCGCGCTGGAGAAACGCGCGCCGCAGCAGGCGCGGCTCTATAAGTTCATCGAGCAGCAATTCCGGCCGCAAAAAAAAACACTCGTGTTGAGCCGGCTGGATCTCACGGCGGCGGTGGCGAACGCGCTGGTGAAGCGTGGGGTTTTGCTGGAGACGACGCAGCGAATCGAGCGCGTGGCCTACGTCGATGATCACTCGCGGGGGGAACTCGTGGCGGCCCAGCCGCCAACGTTGAACGCCGAGCAGTCGACGGCGGTGGCGGCGGTCACGGCCCGGTTGGCGACCGGGAAGTTTGGCGTTTCCCTGCTGCACGGAGTCACGGGCTCGGGCAAAACGGAAGTCTACCTGCATGCGATCGACACGGTGCTGAAGGCGGGGGGCGGGGTGGCGTTTTTGGTGCCGGAGGTGGCGCTGACGCCTCAGACCGTGGCGCGGTTGCGCTCGCGGTTGGAGGCCATCGCGCCGGGCAACAAATGCGTGGTGTGGCACAGTCATCTGAGCGAAGGTGAGCGGCTCGACGGCTGGCTGGCGCTGGCTACGGGTGAGGCGCGCGTGGTGGTGGGCGCGCGCTCGGCGGTATTCGCGCCGGTGCAAAATCTGCGGTTGATCGTCGTCGATGAGGAGCATGAGCCGGCTTACAAGCAGGACGAGACGCCGCGCTACCACGGGCGCGATGTGGCCGTGATGCGCGCGAAACTGTGCGGGGCGGTGTGTCTGCTGGGCTCGGCGACGCCGTCGCTGGAGAGTTTTCACAACGCGCAGGCGGGGCGTTACCAGTTGCTGGAGCTCAAGCAGCGCGTGGACGACCGCAAGTTGCCGCATATCGACGTCGTCGATATGAAGATCGAGGTGATGAAACAGCGCGGACTCACCACGCTGTCCCGCAAGCTCGTCGATGCGATGCACGCGCGGCTGGAGCGACGGGAGCAGACGATTCTATTCATCAACCGACGCGGGTATTCGTCGTCGATGCTCTGCACGAAATGCGGGCACACCGAGGAGTGTCCGCATTGCTCGATCACGATGACCTATCACCGGAGCGACGAGACGCTGCGGTGCCATCTGTGCAATGCGCAACGGGCGGCGCCGACGCGGTGTCCGGCCTGTGGAGCACCGGAGATCCGTTGGCGGGGTTTGGGCACCCAGCGCGTGGAGGAAGCGGTGCGGCGAGTGTTGCCGCGGGCGCGGCTCGAGCGGATGGACACTGACACGATGGTGAAGAAGAACCGTTTTCGGGAGATCCTCGGCGATTTCCGGCTGGGGAAAATCGACGTGCTGATCGGAACGCAGATGATCGGCAAAGGCCTCGATTTTCCCAATGTTACGCTGGTCGGGTTGATCGATGCGGACATCTCGATGCACATCCCGGATTTCCGGGCGAACGAGCGGACGTTTCAGTTACTCGTGCAGGTAGCGGGGCGGGCGGGGCGCGGGGACCGCGCGGGTGAGGTGGTGGTGCAGACCTTTACGCCGCAGGCGGAGGCGATACAGTTTTCAAGGCACGCGGATTTCGCGGGGTTTGCGGCGGCCGAGCTGAAGTTGCGGAAGGATTTTAATTATCCGCCCTACCGGCACCTGATCCACCATCTGTTTCGGGGGCCGAACCCGGAGAAGCTAAAGTTTTTCGCGGAGCAGTGGTCGAAGTTGGTGGAGAAAACCTTTGGGGCCCGGGTGGAATTGCGGGGGCCGTCGCCGTGTCCGATTGAGAAAATCAAGGACGAGTACCGTTGGCAGATCTGGTATTTCGTCGCGGGCGTGACGCCGGTGATCGGGGAGCTGTCGAAGCTGCGGAGCGAGTTCGCGTGGCCGGATGATCTGACGCAGGTGATCGACGTGGACCCGGTGAGTTTGATGTAGGCGAGCGGAGCGCGGTCAGAAATCCCAAGTGACGCCAGCGCTGGGGAGAATGGGCAGCATCTCGCGCGGGCGTGGGCTGACGACGACGGCCGGGCCCTGCACGGTGAGATCGCGAATGATGCCGTAGGAGTTTACCCGGTCGTAGGCATTAAAAAGGTCGATGTAAGCGGTGAGCTGGCTGCGGCGGAGTTGCCAGAAGCGCGTAGCTCGCAGATCCAAGCGATGATAGGCGGGAAGCTCGATACTGTAAGGCTCGCCGGTGGAGCGCACGATGACGCGGCGGCCGTTGTTGAGCGTGACCAAACGGTAGGTGAATGGAGTGGTCGGCCACCCGGTGTGATAATTCCACGCGGCGCTGAACCGCCAGACCGGCGACGGCGCATAACTCGCATCGAGGTAGAGGGTGTGGCGCTGGTCGCGTGCGCGTGGCAGGTCACGGCCGCCAATGGTCTCTTCGGCGCGGGCCAAGGCATAGCTACCGCTCCAATTAAAGCGCGGGCCGACCCGCTGCCGCAGCAAGATTTCGACGCCCCGGGCATCGCCGCGGCTCGGGTTTAGGCGGGCTCGATCGGTCTGCACTTCGGGGAAAATGTTGTAGCCGTTTTCGAGGTTTTCCCAGCGGGGGCGAAGGCGGGTTGAGACCCTTTGATAGGCCTCCACCCGGAGGGCGAGGCCGGCGGGCAGGGCTTGTTCCAGGCCGAGGATGCGATGCTCGGCCTGATCGGCGCGGCGGAAGGTGGTATCGCCGTCGGCGATGGCGAGTTCGTGCAGACCCTGCGATTGGCGGTAGACGCCCCACGCGGTGCGAAGGGTGGTGGGGCCGAGGGAGAGCGCAGCGTTGAGTCGCGGGCTAAGTTCTCTGTCGCCGGCGCGGCCGCGGTCGTCGAAGCGCAGGCCGGGCTCGAGGACGAGCCGGGAAAAGGGCTGAAACCGGAGTGATGCATAAGCCCCGAGATCAGCGGAAGACGGCGCGAGCTTGGCGTGGAGGCTGCGGCGCACGGTGGCTTGGACGCCGTTGGCCACGACGGATTCCTCGCGCTCAAGATCGTAGCGGT
>Ga0209617_10000196_pt1 | contig 25295 bp, 24 predicted proteins | sample LakEriepJuly2011_2_FD_187459 | JGI IMG/M metagenome (GOLD analysis project Ga0209617, IMG submission 187459) | Freshwater microbial communities from dead zone in Lake Erie, Canada - CCB epilimnion July 2011 (SPAdes) (version 2) | ecosystem: Environmental > Aquatic > Freshwater > Lentic >...
CTAACACAGGACTCAAATCCATCTGTAATAACAGAACTTTATAAACAATTTGGAAATTTTATAAATATTACAGAAAGAAGATAAAGGTACTTTCAGTAGCTAAAGGTACTTTCAGTAGCTAAAGGTACTTTCAGTAGCTAAAAGTACTTTCAGTAGCTAAAGGTACTTTCAGTAGCTAAAGGTACTTTCAGTAGCTAAAGGTATCTAAAGATATCTTTGATAATAATAGATTAATATGTTAAAAATTTATTATAGTTCTATTTATTTTAAATCTATTGCAGAAGGTTTAGGTTGGATTATACAAAGATATAATAAAGCTGTTAGTCCTAATAAAGAAATAAAAGAAATAGAAATTGTTGATATAATTTCTAAATCTAATGCAAAATCAAAAAATATAAAATGGATTATTCTCGGTCTACAAAATGCTCCTATTATACCTTTGGGTAAATATATTGTATGGAGTTTTGAACAATTTGAGATAGATGGACCTGTTTTTGATCAAAAATTTTGGGATTCGTTAAATGGTGCTGAAGATATCTGGGATTATTCAAAAGAAAATATCAAATGGCTTAAATCTAACAAAGGATTAGAAGCATTACATTTACCACTTGGTTGGCTTCCTCAAATGAAAATTTCAACACCAATAAATTCTTGGGCTACGCGTGAAAACACTTTTGCATTTGTTGGATTAATGAATGAAAGACGTAGAGATATTCTTAAACCATGTCATGAACTGGCTAAAGCTAATCAATGGAATATGTATTTATCAAATAAATGTTGGGGATCAGAATATGAAACAATATATTCTATGACTAAATTTGGTCTTAATATTCACTTCTATACAGGTAAAAGTGTTTTAGAAGTTCATCGTATAATTCCATTAATCTTAAATGGAATATGGGTAATTACAGAAAAATCTGGTGATTCATGGTATGATGAACTATTTGATCGATTAGTAACATGGGCCGAACCTGATACTTTCGCTCAAGTTTTAAATGAATTAAATCAATTAGATCATAAACAAATAGAAGCAGAACTTGAAACTCGTAAACGTCTACTTATTCAAACATGTGATATGTATAAATATTTTTTAGATGGAGACTTTGTTAAAAAATTAATTTAACTTGATCAATAGATTGTTATTAAAGATAAAATAAATTTTATCTTTAATATATATATATGCTAACTAACAAATATTTGTATTATAAGAAAAAATATTTGGAATATAAAACGAAAAGAATACTATTTCCTTTAACACCACTTGGTGAAATTAAAGAACTATTTATTAAGTGTCAACTTACAGAACTTATTACTAGGGTTACTTCAGAAGAACTAGTGGTTGTTCCACTTGCTGCTATAGAACAAGAACAAGAACAAAGAAGATCTAGTAGAATAGAACAACAAGCGTCAAGTTCATCAAGTTCCGCTTTTTCTTCACCTGCTCCTCACATGATATACAATCCATCAACTAGTGTACTATTTACACGTAGAACTTTAGAATCAATTAGAGAAGAACTTGAAAAAGATGATGCTGCTATTAATAAAATAGTAGTTTCTGAAGAAGGACAAGATAAAGATTATATGGACTATGATAAAGATTATGGAAAGACTATAGAAATATGGTATGCAGATACACAGACATGTCCTTGTTGTGGATCTAACTCGCTGAGACGTTATTCATCAAATATATTCCCAATAATAGATTTGGTTTGTGTTAATCTAGAGCATCCAGTAAATAAAGTTAGATTCTTTCAAGTTAAAACATCAAATGGTAGTTTGTTCAGAGAAGATAAATATTTTAATATTGATAGTACAACTAATACAGGACATATATATACTGGATCTAGAAAAGCAGGAAACCCAATACATGTGATAAGTGGTTCAAGTTCTCCTCATGATAAATTTTTTGCTATAGGTTATATTTGTATAAGTATTGAACATTTTGGACCTGATGATTCAAATTTTGTTATTAGTAAAATAGATATAGTTTTACCAGATCTAGATAAATCTGATGGACAATATTACTCTTATCTTGATAATCCAGCTGATAATCCATATAATAAACCAAAAATATCATGGAATCCTAATAATATGATGATAACTTCATCTCAAGGTAGAATTAGAGTTCCACGTGATTATTTGTCCACACAAAGTTATCAAATAATAGATAATCCTTTGAAAGACTTAGAATTAACTTCTGATGATTTTGAATCAGAGTAAACCGTAATATTTTTTCCCAAAAAAGTAAAGACCATTTTTGAGAAAATAGATTTTTTAAGTTTTATTCTGGGTTATACAATTTTTTTAAGATTTTTTCCCCGGTCTCCAACCCGGCTCTCTCTCTCGCTAAAAATCCTTCACAAATCTTTCATAAATTGAGATATAAATAATATTTTAATTAAAATATTAATCTTAATAGAGATATTAATTTTTTTATATTTTTTTAACTATTTTTTCGCAAAATTCTTCATAAATGTAAGTAGTTAAAAAGTGATATTTTAACAAATCTTTCATAAAAATTGATTTTTTTAACATTTTTTTCATAATTTTGTAATCTTATTTAAATTCTATTTTAACAAATCTTTCATAAAATTATTTTAAGAAATAATATTATAATAAATAATAATGTATCAATGTATATTTTGTAATAATTATCATAATTTAAGTAGTAAATGTGGAAATTATAAACATGATTATATATTATCCAAATATTTATCACAATATTTAGAACTTAATACTAATGTTTTATTGGATGAAATCAAAATTATAAAAAAATCAGTACAACAATTAAAATGTGATAGTTGTGGAATATTATTTAAATCAAAACAAAATTTACAATATCATGTAAAAAAAGAAGTATGTGCGAGAGAAAAACAAAAATACAAAGAATTTGAATGTAAAAAATGTAATAAAATATTTTCAGAGAAAAGAAATTTACAATATCATATTAATAATTCTGTATGTAATAAAGAATCAAAAAACGTAACTACAAATATAACAAATCAACAGAATGTGCAGAACTTGGTTAATAATATTGCAAATACATCTAATATAAATAATCAACAAAATATTCAAACACAAAATAATACTAACAATAATATTCAAATTAATGTTAATACAAATGAACCTAGAAAATCTATTGAAATGTTACCCTTTAGAGACGCTAGTTATAAAATATCTACTAAAAAATATTTGGAATACGCTAATAATCCTGAACAAGCAATCCGTAAATTCGTAAAAGATGAACATTTAAATCCTAATAAACCTGAACGTATGAACGTATTAAATACTAATCCAAGATCAAATCGTGTTCAACTTTTTGATTATGATGAAGATTTTGTTTGTAGATGGCAAACCAAAGACAAAAATGATATTTCTGAACTATTATTTGATCGTGGGGTTAATATCCTGTTTTTTGCTAAGATAATGTTGGCATCTGCTGGTGTTAAATTAGATCCTAAAAAAGAGACTAAACTTAATGCTAGAATAAAAGAATATGAAAATGATGAGAAGTTAAAAAAGAAATATATTGATATGATTTCAGATTTAACATATGATTACAGAGAAATGATTGGAACAAATAAAAAATTAATAGATCAAGAAACTCAATTACTAAAAAATTGTTAAACTAATTATTTAGAAACTAATTAAATAATTAATATTAATAGATATATATGAATAAAGAAATATTAGATGTACTTTTTTCAATACACTCGACACCTATTTCCTGTATATATCTTCTTGAACTAGGAACAGTTAAGCAATTAAGAAAAGTATTTCAAATTGATTCTAAAATTTCAGATTTGTATGTTATTTACAAGTTTGGATTAACTAAGAATTTAAAAAAACGATTTTCAGATCATCAAGCTTATTATGGAAAGTTACCAAATGTAAATTTAAGATTAATTCAATTTATATATATTGATAGACATTATTTGTATAATGCTGAAAATGATGTTAAACAATTTTTTGAATCTAATAGATTAATTTTACAAATTGATAAAAAAACCAATACATGTCAAGAAGTAAAATTATCTCATAGAGAGATTGTTGCATTTGATCATTTAAAATTAGATTTAATAATAAAAGCCTTAGACGAAATCGTTGAAAAATATTCTAGAATTTTACAAACTACAACAATAAAAACACTTTCTAATTTAACATCAACTTTGACAGCAAATATAACATCAGCACTAACATTTAATTTACATGAAAGACTTGGATTATTAGAACATAATGTTGATAATATTATAACAACTACGAATAAATTTAAACAAATAAATAGAGATAAATATTTTGAAGAAATTGAACATGAATTTGAAAGAAATAATGAGTTTATAGAATTTGAACAAAAAAATATTATAATAGAAGAAAAACCAAAAATAATTTTATGTGAAGAACTAGTTAATTCGGAATCTAAAAAAATATTTGAATGTTTTGAATGTGGGAAAAAATTTAGTTCTAAATTTTCAGTAAGTTATCATATGTCTAAAGGAGTTTGTAAAAAAGAACAAGATAAAGAATTTAAATGTACAAAATGTAAGAAAATATTTTCAGAAAAGAAAAATTTACAATATCACACATATAATGTTGTATGTGATAAAATAAAAAAAGTTAACAATGAAGTATAAATTGTTAATATTAACTAATATATTTATTAATAAAATCTTACATTAAAGGAAAGTAGAACTTGCTTTAATATATTTATTTATAATAAACCTTACATTAAAGGAGCAGCCACACATTGTCTAAAGTATACAGTAATTCCTGAATTTACGGAAGGTCTTTCAATTCTTATAATATTTCCAGGTTTTAGATTGTAATATCGCGCAATAGGATCTGATTCTTTTATAATACCAATCTCTATTCGTTTAAATCCATATTCTTTTCTTATCTGATCTTGCTCTTCTTGAGATAGCACGATATGTTTGGGTACAAACATATGATCAATTTTATTAACAAGAAGATCATCAGTAAAAAATACTTCCAAGTTATCATATTCAATAAATTGTTTATAAGCTTTAGGAGTAATTTTGGAAACAATAATAATTTTATAATGATCTTTATATTTGTCTAAAAAATCATCAATATCTTCAATTTTTCTAATTGTTGTAATTTTTCTGAATAGAAGCTTGATAGCAATTTTGTCATCTCCATCTCGAAACCATGTGGTATCATTATCATAATTTTTTTTAAATTGTTCAAAAACAGGTTCCCATGATCTATCCTTACGCGCCCCTAACATTTTTGAAGTATTCTCAAATATAAGAGTTTTGATACCTTCTTCATTATATTCTGCTTGAAATATAGTATTTAACATTTTTAATTATATAATATACATTGGAAAATATTTAAATATATTAAATTCAATTTTTTAAGTTTTGTTCCAATAATCAAATATTATATTTGATTATATTATATTATATGACATCATTTACTGAATTATTTACTGAATTTGATATAAAATTATTAACTATTTTGAATAAATTATGGTATGATCATTTTAATCAAGTTGTTACAGAAAGCTTGAACTACACAATAAATCTAACCTCTAAAATTATGACTGGCGAATCAACAGAAGTTGAAGTAATTCATGAAGGAAAAAGTACCAATACAGAAATTATTATTGTTGGTATGTATAATAAAGAAAAAGAAATTTTTTCATGGCATAAAAATGTAAATAAACTATTCTATGATATGATGTATGATGATATAAAAAAAACATTTGAAACTACAGAAACTATAGAAAAAATGTTTGAAAAAGATGTACCAATAAAAAATAAATTTTATCATGCAATTCCAGCATTAGTTGGCATGTTTTTTTCAAAATATAATATAATAAAATTTGTTACTGAAGATAATAAACATGTTCTTTATGCATTAATAAATCTTAAAATTAATAATGAAATTGATTATGATAATTTTTTTAAAAGCGTACATAAAAAACTTAGTAGAAGTAAAAACTATAAAAAAGGTAAAAATTGAATTTGTTATCTTTTATATAAATAATTTATATAAATTGTTTATATATTTTTGATATGTTTAAACTAGTAAAGCTATCTTATAATCAAGATGAGCAATATAATTCGTTATATTTGTACTTAGCAAATTCTAAATATGTCCGAATTATGAATGGAGATAAGTTTGTAGGTCCTTTTAAGACTATAAAATCTGCATTTATGTGTAAGAATGAAATTGCTATAAGTTCTTCTTTTAGAGATTTTATTGGAATTGAGACTAATTCTTTTGTTGGAATAGTATTCTTGGATGAACCCAAAATATCTTATTTAAAAACAATTTCATTTGTAATTGAAACTTTTCAAATCCAGACTAATAAACAGACTATTACAGTTAATGAAGAACTTGTTGATGAGATTAAAACAGAATTTTCTGATATACCTATGATTGATAAATGTGCATATTCATTTAAAAATAAATATAAACTAACTCCAAGTTTTGATTTGAGTACTAGATTAGATCCTGACCAAGAAATATTTTTAATTGATCACAAAACATCTATACATTTTGTAACTAAAGAAAATTATGTTCTAAATATCGAGTTACCACTAGGTTGCACATCTAGCCTTGCTAGATTAGACTTACAAAATGAAAATACAAGTATATTTAAATCTAATTTTAATTTCGAAGAGATTGGAATTGGAGGATTGGATAAACAATTTAAAATAATATTTAGAAGAGCTTTCTCATCACGATTACTACCAAAAAATTTAATTTCAGATCTTGGTATTAATCATGTGCGAGGTATTATACTGCATGGGCCTCCTGGTACAGGTAAAACACTAATTGCTCGGCAAATAGGAAAGATTTTAAACTGTCAAACCCCAAAAATAGTTAATGGTCCAAGTTTACTTAACAAGTATGTGGGTGAATCAGAAGGAAATGTCCGCAAATTATTTGCAGATGCTATTGCAGATACTTGCGGATCTAAACTTCATTTGATTATTTGTGATGAGTTTGATGCTCTTGCTAAAAAGAGAGGATCAAGTTCATCTACTTCTGCAGATGTTAATGATAAAATAGTTAATCAGTTCCTTTCAATGATTGATGGACCCAATGCACTAAATAATATTCTGCTAATCTGTATGACAAATCGTATTGATCTTATTGATGAAGCACTTTTAAGACCTGGAAGATTAGAACTACAAATTGAAATTAGTTTACCGGATGAAGCTGGAAGACTTCAAATTCTTCAAATACATACTAAAAAAATGGAATCACTAGGTTATTTAAATGGTGTAGATTTAGTTCAGATTGCTAAACAAACTAGGAACTTTACAGGCGCAGAACTCGAGGCAGTTGTAAGATCTGCAGTATCTTTTAGTATTTCTAAAGAATTAGATCCTTCAAATTTGACAGAAGGTTTAAGTAGATCTAAACCAATTCTAACTCATGATGATTTTCTTAGGTCTTGTAAAGAAATTAAACCACAGTTTGGTGCAATATCAGATCAAATAGAAGTGATCACATCAAAACCATTTGAGCTATACTCACCAGTATATACCCAAATATATACTGAACTGGTTGAAAAAATTAAATCATTGGTTGTTGGAAATTTATTTACAGGATTAATAACAGGTCCAAACTATATCGGTAAAACTACATTGGTATCACATGTTGCTAAAAACTGTGGATATTCTTGTGTTAAAATAATTAATTCAGAAACACTAGTTAATTCTTCATCTAAAGATATTGATCTATATAATAAGTTTAAAGAAGGTTATAATTCTGAAACCCTTGTAATTATTTTAGATGGAATTGAAAGATTAATAGAATATTCAAAAGTAGGAACTGCATGTGCATTTAATAATAAAATTCTCCAAGTGATTTATATATTATTATGTAAAATCGTTGATCCAAATAAAAAATTAGTAGTATTTCTAACAAGTTCTAAACCAGATTTAATGAAAGAGTTAGATTTTTATGATCTTTGTACATGTGTATATGAGCTAGATGATTTTGAGGGTATATCTGGGAAATTTAAGAGTCGAAAAATTTCTAAGTAAAATTATTTTATTTCTAAAATTAGTTTAATAAATATTTTGTAATGGATTTAGAAAAAGCATTAGAAGAATTTGGTTTAGATAAAACAATGTTTAATTTAATGAATAAATCTGATTTAGAAGTATTTCTTAGAACAATACTAGATTCTAACCCATCAAAGACAAAACAAGTCTATTCTAGAATACTTTTAAAAAATGTAAAGAAAAAAGTAAGAATATGTGAATCAGTTAATATGTCCTCAAAGAAATTTGATTCTCAAGATCGTACACGTAGTTCTAGTACAGAGAACTGTGGGATAACCCCAATCAGCCAATCAATTGATGTGTTATTTAGTTCTTTGGTTACTTGTAATTCAATAAATACTTTTATTTAATTTATTAAAAATAACTTAAAGAAAAATTAATTATTATTAATAAAGTTAAATGCCACCTACTAAATCTACTAAACAAGTTAAACAAGTTAAACAAGTCAAACAAGTCAAACAAGTTAAACCAAGTATAAAAATAGAAGATCTTGGACTTCCGCCAATTCCTAAAGAATTAGCTAAAAATTTGACCAAGTATCGAAGGGTTACAAAAAGATCATTAATGAACGATTATTTTAATGCTCTAACTCCTTTGGGAAGAAGATTAGCAAGGACAAAGTACTTTGAAGAAATGTTAAATGATTCAGATTATTCTACTTATTCATCTAAACCTACAGATGCAATTAAAAATATGGATTTAAGAAATTTAGATTATTTGTTATGTTTGCATGCTCCAAAAAAACCAAGACCTCCAAGACCACCTGAAGGATATTACAAGAATAAATCACAAAACTCTAAACCAAGTTATCAAACTCAAACATCAACAGATGGAAATACAGTAACAAACACAACATTTACTACAGCAAATCTATCAGATTTATTTAATACATCAAATCCTTTTGATATTTTTTCAAAATTCCCTCAATTTAATCAACAGGGACAAGGACAACTTCAGAATGGAGGATCAGGTAAAATGGGAGAACCAATAGTAGAAACTAATGTAGTAGAAACAAAAGATGCTAATGGAAATGTAACCACAGTAACAAATACAACAAGAACAGCAAATTATAATATTAGTTTGTTACCATTTGTTCCAATCAAGTTAAAAACAAAACCAGGAGAAAAACCAAGGTATTATGCACACAAGTTAGTTGATGAGAATCCAGATGAAATTAATATTTATTATTACTATATTCGAGATTACAAGTATTTGATATGTGAGAAATCTAAATTTCCATTTTATGGAATGACACGAGAAGAAAAAGAGACATTATATAATACTATTATAGATTCAGCATCTTTAGGAATAGATCAGATGATAGCAAATGATACTTATGATTATACAGAAGAAGATGATATAATGATAGAAGAACTTAAAGTAGGAGAATTAATACAATTTTCTAGTTATTATTAAAAAAATATTGTAAAACTATAAGAACAATTTTTATATATTAATTGATTTAAAGAATTAATATATATTAAATAACATAACATGACAACAAAAGGTGAAGCAATTGGAATTGATTTGGGTACAACTTATTCATGTGTTGGTGTTTGGCAAAATGATCGTGTAGAGATTATTGCAAATGATCAAGGAAATAGAACCACTCCATCATACGTTGCATTTAATTCTACAGAAAGACTTGTTGGTGATGCTGCTAAGAACCAAGCAGCAATGAATCCTACTAATACAATATTTGATGCCAAGAGATTAATTGGAAGGAAGTACACAGATCCAACAGTTCAGTCAGATATGAAACTATGGCCTTTTAAAGTAATTCCTGGGTCATCAGACAAGCCTATTATTCAAGCTGAGTATAAAGGTGAAGTAAAAGATTTTACTCCAGAAGAGATTTCATCAATGATTTTAATCAAGATGAAGGAAACATCTGAGGCTTATTTAGGTCGTTTAGTAACTGATGCAGTAATCACTGTACCAGCATACTTTAATGATGCTCAAAGACAAGCAACAAAAGATGCTGGTGCAATTGCTGGATTAAATGTGTTAAGAATTATTAACGAACCAACTGCTGCAGCTATCGCATATGGTCTAGATCAAAAAGGTAAAAAAGAGAAAAGTGTACTGATATTTGATCTAGGCGGCGGAACTTTTGATGTTTCAATCTTATCAATCGAAGATGGAATTTTTGAAGTAAAAGCAACGTCCGGAAACGGACACTTGGGTTAATTTTTCGGCTCAAGTATAAAAGAGGGTGAATTGCTAAAATAGCCTTACCGATATTTAAAAACAAAATTAATATAATATAATTATAATGCAACGCAAATGTTCTCAATGCAAAGAATTTAAAGAAATCAACTGTTTTCATAATAAAAAAACAGGACTTAATGGAAAAGAAAGTATGTGTAAAGAATGTCGTTCAAAAAAATATTCTGTTAGAAATAAAGAATATTCTAAGACATATATTAGAAAAAAACCAAGAATTACATATATTTCTACTAAGACACATTTAAATGGTAAAATAATTTGTACAACATGCGCCATAGAAAAAGAATTGACTGAATATTATTATGACATATCTATTCAAAACTATAAAGAAATTTGTAAAGATTGTAAATCTAATCATAACAAAGAATATAGAATTGATAATAGAGATGAAATTAATAATAAAAGACGCATCGAACGCCAAATAAACCCACAAATTAGAATTAGGGATTCATTTAGTTCAAGATTGTGTCATTTAGTAAAAAACCAGTCTAAATCCTCTAAATTGCTTTCTAAATATTTGGGTTGTTCTTTTGATGAATTTATAAAATGGATTCAGTATCAATTTGTAGAAGGAATGACTATGGATAACTATGGTAAAGAATGGCATATTGATCACGTTAAACCATGTGCATCATATGATTTGACAAATGAAAAAGAACTTGGTGAATGTATGAATTGGAAAAATTTAAGACCATGTTGGAAAATGGAAAATCTTAGTAAAGGTAGTAAAATAAATGATGAACTTATATTAGAACATTGCATTAAAGCACACAATTATAATTATAAAATATTAATAAAATCGGACTAATTGTTTAATAATTAGGAGCCAATAGAACCACAACGTGACTGGTAACGGTGAACGTGAAGGTTTGAAAATCTATTGGATTGGCCAATCAGCAGCGAAGCAGCCAAGAAATTGGTTGAACGTTCAACGACTAGATAAAGTATTCTAAATTTGTGTTTGTAGTTTTCCACTACAGACTTTTAAGCAAATATGATGAAATATCCACGAGCGCCCTCCATTAGTTAGCAAGTCTTAGGAAAACTTGTATTAGCTAATGAAGATATAGTCTGAACTTGTATGAAAGTACAAGAAGTTACTTTAGGAATTGACCTAAAGGGATATTAATCCGGATAAAGAGCCTAACGATAACAAATTGGGAGAAGATTTTGACAATAGATTAGTAGATTTCTGTGTGGAAGAAATTAAAAAGAAATTTAAAAAGGATATTAGAGATTCACAAAAATCTCTAAGAAGATTAAGAACAGCATGTGAAAGAGCAAAGAGAACACTAAGTTCATCATCACAAGCACAAATAGAGATTGATTCATTATATGAAGGATTAGATTACAATACAGTAATTACAAGAGCAAGATTTGAAGATATGAATATGGATTATTTTAGAAAATGTATGGAACCAGTTGAACAGGTATTACGTGATTCTAAAATAGCAAAGGGAGAAGTAGATGAAGTAGTTTTAGTTGGAGGTTCAACCAGAATTCCAAAGATTCAAGAAATGTTATCAGAGTTTTTCAATGGAAAGGAACTTAATAGATCAATTAATCCAGATGAAGCAGTAGCATATGGAGCAGCAGTTCAAGCTGCAATTCTATCAGGTAATAATAAATCAGAAAAGCTTGATTCATTACTTCTTCTAGATGTTACCCCATTGAGCTTGGGTCTGGAGACAGCCGGAGGAGTAATGACACCATTGATTAAGCGCAATACAACAGTACCAGCAAAAAAATCACAAACTTTTTCAACATATGCAGATAATCAACCAGGAGTTCTAATTCAAGTATATGAGGGTGAAAGATCAATGACAAAGGATTGTAATAGATTGGGTCAGTTTCAGCTTGAAGGAATCCCTCCAATGCCAAGAGGTCAACCACAAATTGAAGTAACATTTGATGTAGATGCAAATGGTATCTTAAATGTATCCGCATTAGAAAAATCAACAGGAAAAGAACAAAAGATTCAAATTAAGAATGATAAAGCCAAGTTATCTGCTGAAGAAATTGAAAGACTAGTCGCAGAAGCTGAAAAGTACAAGGCAGAAGATGAAGCTACAAGAGCAACAGTTGAAGCAAAAAATGGACTAGATTCATATTTATTCCAAATGAAGAGTACTGTTAGTTCATCTGACAAGATGGATCCAGAAGATAAAGAAACAATTAATGGATTACTAAAAGAGACAACCGAATGGTTAGATGGAAACCAGCATGGATCCAAAGAGGAATATGAAACAAAACAAAAAGAACTAGAGAGTAAAATTCTACCAATTCTAACAAAGGGTATGGATCCAAATGCAATGGGCGGAATGGCTCCAGATGCAATGGGAGGTATGGCTCCAGATGTAGAATCTAGTGTTCCTGATTCTGGACCAAAAATTGAAGAAATTGATTAAACTATATAAGAATGTTTTTATACATAAAAATTGATTATTTATTATCATTAATTCATCTGATAATAATAAATAATATAATAATATAATAATATATAGTAATGAATTATAATTATTTATTAAAATCAGATGAATTAATATTACCATGGCCTATATTACAAAAATCATTAGATTTTATACCCAATAAATGTAATTTAAAATTATTAGAAGTTGGTGCTGGATCTGGTAAAAAAACAATTCCTATTGCAAAAGAATTTCAAGAGATATATATAATAGAGCCTGAAAAACATTTAATTGATAAATTTGAAGAATTATGTATAAAATATAAATGTAATAATATAATTCTAATAAATAAAACATTTAATGATTATATTGATAATTTAAAAAATTATAATAAAAAATTTGATGTTATATTATTTCAATATACAATTCATTTTTTGGATATGAAAACAATATTAGATAAAATTAAATCTATTATAAATCCAAATGGATATGTTATTATAATACATCCAAAAGCAATTCCTAAAAATTGGGGCAATCCTGTTTTAAATAAAGATTCAGAAAAATTTGATAAAAAAATTTGGTCTAAACATAAAAAACATTTATTAAAATATAAAAAATTAATAATAAATTCAGAATATTTTATTAAAAAATATTCTGGTCCAATTGCTAGATCATATATTTTATCATTATAATATTATCAATCTTAACAATTCTTCCCAACAGACCATTTAGAGCGGTGCTTATTTTTAATAATAAAAATAAAAACATTTTATTTCATTATCTGATGAATAGACAGGAATATATTTGCTTGTAGAAAAAGATAGCACACCAATAAAAACTTTATTTATTTTTACAAGTCCTTTTTGTTTTCTATACTTATTAATTCCATTAATAAGTATAGGTTCAATTTCACTATCTAATCCTTCATGGTCATCAGGTATGCTGCTTTAGACATTTTTAGAGATTTTAAGTAAAATCTCTAAATGCTTAAAGGTCCATCTTCATAAAAATGTTTATAATGATTTTTGTATGAATTAGAAAATAGATCATAAACAATACTAAATTTACCATGCATACCTTCATAACTTGTTTTGTCAATATTATCAACTATTTCTTTATCTTGTTTTAATGTTAAAACCATTGTTTTTTTTGTTAACATATCTCCAAGAATATTTATTAAATTTAAGAGTGGGTAGAAAATATTTTGATTTTTTGAATCTAATAAATTATAAGAAAAATAACTTCTATATGCTTTTACAAATAGTTTTGTTTTGAATTTTGAAATAGGTAATGCATGTGTTATAATAGTAGAACTATAATTACCAAATAGCACTCTAGCAACAGTTGTATGAGGTAGGACATATTCATTTTCTACAATAATATTATTAAAATTGTATATTTTATTAACTAGTGAATTTTCTCCAGCCATATATTCATAAATAATTTTGTAATGATGTTCATTATCATCTAGTTTTAAAATTTTAGAATTACATAATGGATTTGGATTTTTTTTATTACCAAATGTATGAACAAATCCAATATGACATATATCTAAACTATTGATACTAACAAATTTTGCATAATGTTCAAAATCTTCATTTAAATATACAACCCTTTGATCTTTATCATAAAATTCTGGTTCAACAAAAATTTCTTTCTCATCTATGTTATTTTTAACTTTCTCAGAAGTAATTGGAATTGTATTAAAATATACAACATCACCTTTTTCAACAACTTTAAAACAATCTACATTATGTGAATGTGAATCCATATGGGGTAATTTTGGTATTTGTACAAGTTCTCCATTTGAACCATCAAAAATATATCCATGATAAGGACAAGAAATAGTATTTTTACATGTGTTACCTAGCAGAAATGATGAACCTTGGTGACTACAACAATCTCTTAATCCATAGTATATTTTTTTATCTTTCCAAACAACATAATTTATATCACGAATTGTAATTTTTTGTGGTTTAATTCCAAAATCTTTTGAAAATCCAATTGGATACCATGTTAATTGACCTTTATCATTTGTTTTATCCAATCTAGGAAAATTACCTAGTTTTAAATATTCATTTTGATAAACAGCTTTGGGTCCATTGGATTCTATATTTATTTGTGAATCTGGGTTAATACCAAACTGTGTTGTTTTCCCAGATAAGAATTGATTACCTGGTGGAATAACAAAACTTGTGGTAGTTCCAAAAAATAAAAGTAATAGTAGATTAAACATTATAATATATTTCGTAATTATTTTTTTAAATATCCAAAAATTTTTAAAAATTTTATAATTTAAAAAAATAGAAATAAAATATATTATAAATATGTTATTTGGAAAAGTTAGTTTAGTGTATTTAACTTTTTTATTATCAAGTACAGAAAGTCTTTTAACCAATCGAATTAGTCAAATTAGTAGAAAAAACATGAGATTATCAGATAGTGATTTTCCTCAAGATTTAAATTTTATTCATAAATATAGTAATTTTTTTGAAAAAGAAAACTATAATGATATTGTAAATGAATTACAAGATAATAAATTTTCTAAAATTTTTATTGATAATACTTATAAACATTTGATTGCTGTTGATAGTGTAAGCACTAATACAAATAATATTGTTGCTGAAAATTATCATATTGCAGATGTTAATCCAATTGTATTACCTAATTTAATTGAAAAAATATATGATAAACATTTACCAGTATATTTTGTAGATTTTACATCAAACAATATGCTTAATTTAGGTACTATAATGGAAAATGTTGTTTCCTTTGCAAGTATTGGAATACCAATATATTTTATAATTTCATTAATATCTTCTTTTTTAAATTTTAGAAGATTTACAGGAAATAGAAATTCTAATACTAGACCAAATCCTAATCCTAATAATATGTTTGGAATGATGCCTAATTTTCAAAATAAAGAAACTAAATTTGTAAAACCAAATGTTACACTTGGGAGTTGGGCAGGAAGTCCTGAAGTTATTGAAGAATGTAATGAAGTTATATCTTATATTGACAATAAAGATAAATATAAAGTAATTGGCGCAGAAATGCCAAAAGGAATTTTACTAGAAGGTCCACCAGGAACAGGGAAAACTTTACTCGCAAAAGCAATTGCATCAGAAACAAATTCAACATTTATTTCAATGCCAGGATCTGAATTTGTCGAGCTATTTGTAGGAATGGGTGCAGCAAGAGTACGAGAGCTATTTGATACTGCAAGAACAAATAGACCATCAATAATTTTTATAGATGAAATAGATGCAGTAGGAAGACAACGTGGAGCAGGAGTAAATATGGCAAATGATGAAAGAGAACAGACATTAAATCAGTTACTATATGAAATGGATGGTTTTGGAAATAATGATGATATAGTGATAATTGCAGCAACAAATAGAAAGGATGTATTAGATCAAGCATTGTTAAGACCAGGAAGATTTGATAGAATAATCAGAGTACCATTACCGGATAAAACTTCCCGAGAACAAATTTTAAGTTATTATCTAAAAAATAAAAATCTGGACAAACCTTTTGATGTATCCGGGATAGCTGAATTAGCAGATGGATTTTCAGGAGCTCAGTTAAAGAACTTAATTAATGAAGCAGCAATTATTTCTGCTAAAAATAATTATACAGTAATTCAAGAAAAATATGTTTTTGATGCATTTGAAAAATTAATAGTAGGGTTAATTAAGAGCAACTCTACATCAACTCCAGCAACAAGGCTGCGAGTAGCAATTCATGAAAGTGGCCATGCATTGCTGGCATTAAAATTTAATGAATATTTTGAATTTCAAAAGGTATCTATCCAACCAACTTATAACGGAGCAGGTGGATATACTATTTTTACAGAAAAACCAGAGATTAAAGAAGGAGGTTTATATACTAAGGATGTGTTAAAAAAGAGATTAATAATTACAATGGGAGGAAAAGCAGCAGAATCAATATATTATGGAAATGATTTTATGTCATTAGGAGCTGTACAAGACTTAAAACAAGCAAATGGATTAGCAAAAAGAATGATTGGAAATTTTGGAATGGGAGATAAATTAGAAGTATTTTTCAATGAAGATGTTTCAGACGAGTCAAATCCATTTTTAGGTAAAAGTTTAGCATTTGGAGATAAATATTCAGAACAAACAAGACTTCAAATGGACAAAGAAACATTAGACCTAGTTAAGTCAGCATATAGTTCGGCCAAAGAAATATTAGAAGAAAATAGAGAAAAGTTAATAGAATTTTCAGAGTTGTTACAAAACAGTACTGTTATTTATTCACGTGATTTATCAAACAAGTTTTTTTAAATAATAATATATTATATTATTTTATATGGACTATAAAATAAAATATTTAAAATATAAAACAAAATATTTACAATTATTAGATCAAATAGGTCGCGGTAAAATGATACGCGGGTATACAATTTATTCATTAATAGTAACACATAATGGTAGAATTAGATGTTTATTAGATTCACTAGAAGTTCCTGCTATTGAAGAAAAAACAAAACAAGAAATTAGATTTATGAATTGTGCAATATTATTATTAAGAATAACAAAAGATGGTTATACAATATCATTAGAAGATGAAGGTAATCTAGCAGAAGAATCAATTAAAAGAGCAGAAAAAGAAAAAAGAAAATATTATGCAAAAAAAAATATAGGTGATATTTATACAACATTTCAAGGAACTGGACAAGTACCAAAACCCTTATCATTATTACAATTAACTGATGATCAAATTAAAAAAATTGGTAATAATACTTATGATTTTTATATAGTAAGACATGGTGATGGAAAACATAATTCTATGACTACATTTGAAAAAGCAACAAGTACAAAAGTAACTGATGCAGAATTAACTCTTGATGGAATAGCTCAAGCAGAACAAGCTACAGTATATTTATCTAAAATTAAAATTAGAATAGATAACTTATACGTATCTGATTTAAAAAGAACTAGACAAACTCTTGAAAGATTAATACGAGGTCGTGTAAATAGAAATGAAAAATTAATAGAAGGTCGTGTAGGTATAAATGGAAAAGAAATAGTAGTTTTACCATGTGCGCATGAATTAGATTATGTTGAAGGAAAAAACTGTGATGCAAATCAAGGAATAAAAAGTGCATTATCATATGAAAATAAAGTAAAATGTTTAGCAGATAAAGATTGTGTTTCAAACGATATATGTTGTAAAGTAAATGGTCTACCAATTAATTGGTCTTTTTATCGTGAATTTTATGGTGATGGAACACGTATGAAAGATGGAAAAAATCCATCACAAAAATGTAGAGATACAAATATGATCCAACAAGCAATAATACATATACACAAAAGTTTTTTAGATTAGTAAAATAAGTAAATATATTTGTCGGCAATTTAATTGATTTACTTAAATCTTAACATCTGAATCCTTTTTAAATCCTTTAGGAGTTCTGCAACTAATAAAAATTTATCAAATCTAGAAATTAAATTTAATTTTATTCCTGAAAAATCTATTGTCAATGATCTGAAAAATGCTATACCATTTGTACATAATTTTTCTAATTTATGTGAAGAAAAAGTACTAAAACCAAATGTATTAATTGAACCTCATCAAATAAACTCACCTAATATTAAATTATATAGTGGTGAGATTACTAAAGGATACTATCACAAAGTATGTTATAATATTACAGAATTAAAATATATTTATTTTGTAAAAGAAAATGTTCAAACTCTAACCCATGCTTTGTACTATACAGAATCTTGGGATAATTTACATAAATATGTAACTGATTATTGTGAAAGATTAATTAAACCAAACTCTGTATAGGTCTGTAACATATAATAAAATTGAAAAATTTTATTATACATAATCTCATTAGGTAAGTGTATTTTGTCGTGTAGAGTACACATAAACACACGATATTTGAGATTTAAACAGCACCAGCTAATAGATCACAATCTTTTGCCCTTAAAAGAGAACCGGAAACCTCTGAGTCTCAAAATAGTGTTCCAAACACTATTAATTTATCAAACCGACTTGTATCTCTTCAAGTCGAGTTACTCGATCATATTAATAAGTATGTAAATTTATATGAATTTTGGACAACATGTAAATTTGCATATTATGGTACGAGCCGAGAATATATTGTTCGTTTTACTTTGAAGAGTACAGATGCCGAAAACTATTTAAAATTTAATTGGTTTCGCTCTCGAGTAAATGAAAAACTATACAAGAAAAATCAATTAACATTGATTTTAAATGATTTAAAATCAATAAAGGTATTTTCAGAAAATATACAAGGTATTAAAGTGAATATACATTACTGTGCTATGGTAACCGATGTAAGCGTTTTTAGAAATGCACATAGTCTGAATCTTGATGGTTGTACTAAACTAACCGATGTGAGCGCTTTAAGTAAATTGCATTCTCTGGTTCTATATGACTGTTGTGAAATAACTGATGTGAGCGCTCTAGGGAATGTACATAGTTTAAATCTTAGTGGTTGTACTAATCTAACCGATGTGAGCGCTCTAGGAAATGTGCATAGTTTAAATCTTAGTGGTTGTACTAATCTAACTGATGTTAGTGCTCTAGGGAATGTACATGATCTGAATCTCAGTTATTGTTCTAATCTAACTGATGTGAGCGCTCTAGGGAATGTACATGATCTGAAACTCAGTGGGTGTACTAATCTAACCGATGTGAGTGCTCTAACAAATGTGCATAGTTTAAATCTTAGTGGTTGTTCTGGAGTAACTAATGTTAGTGCTCTAGGGAATGTCTATTATCTAAATCTCAGTAATTGCTATCAATTAAAAAATGTGAGCGCTCTAGAAAAAGTGTACAGTTTAAATCTTAGTGGTTGTTATAATCTAATTGATGTGAGTGCTCTAGAGAATGTACATGATCTGAATCTTAGTGGTTGTTCTAATCTAACTGATGTGAGCTCTCTAAGGAATGTGCATAGTTTAAATCTTAGTGGTTGTTCTAATCTAACTGATGTGAGCTCTCTAAGGAATGTGCGTATTCTGAATATCAGTAATTGTTCTAATCTAACTGATGTGAGCTCTCTAAGGAATGTGCGTATTCTGAATCTCAGTGGTTGTACTAATCTAACCGATGTGAGTGCTCTAGAGAATGTACATGATCTGAATCTCAGTTATTGTTCTAATCTAACAGATGTGAGCGCTCTAGGGAATGTGCCTATTCTGAATCTCAGTTATTGTTCTAATCTAACTGATGTGAGCGCTCTAGGGAATGTACATGATCTGAATCTCAGTGGGTGTACTAATCTAACCGATGTGAGAGCTCTAGGGAATGTATATAGATTAAATCTCTATAGATGTTCTGGTGTAATCGATGTAAGTGCTCTAGTGAACGTGCATACATTAAATCTCAGGGATTGTCGTAATCTAAGAGATGTGAGTGCTCTAGGGAATGTACATGATCTGAATCTCTATGGTTGTGATCAAGTACTCGATGTGAGTGCTCTAGGGAATGTACATACTCTTGATCTTAGTGGTTGTTATAATCTAATTGATGTGAGCGCTCTAGGGAAAGTTAATACTCTTATTCTAGATGATTGTGATAAATTTCTCGATATCAGTTCTTTAGGGGATGTGCAAAATTTTTCATTTGAAATGTCAGAATTTGAATATTAGTTCTCTTATTTTATCTTTAGTGTAATAACTAAAGTTCTACTGTATAGAAACATTATCGGGATAGGTAACGATGATTTATCTAGACTATACAAATCAAGTAGAGTCCAAACTTAAAGCTTCTGGAAAAAGTGTCTTAAAGAATGAAAGAAATTAAATAATCTCAAACTAAAGTGTCATATATGGAGTTAAGAGTTAATAGAATACAGTTTTTGAAATTTATTCTTGTCTACTTATCTAAATAAATTATATATAATTTATATAGATATTAATTCAATTTGTTTTATAATTGTGTCTAAAGATGATCTTAATTCATAATCAAACTCAAACATATTTAAAAGTATAGGTATAAATTCACTATACTGTTCTAGAATTTTAGATTCAATAAATTTTCATTTGGAGATTTTAATATATTAATTAATTGAAATGATTTATTAAAATAAATATTCAGAAAAGACAAGACTTCAAATGGATAAAGAAACCCTAGACCTAGTAAAGTCAGCATATAGTTCAGCTAAAGAAATATTAGAAGAAAATAGAGATAAATTAATAGAATTTTCAGAACTGTTACAGAACAGCACTGTTATTTATTCACGTGATTTAATAAATAAGTTCTTTTAAATATTGTAATTTGTATAAAGTCACAACAAATATAATTATTTATATCTAATATTAGAAGTAAATAATTAATAGATTTTTTAGAATAGCACTGTAACTTATTCATGTGATTTATCACAAATAAGTAAATATATTTGTCAGCAATTTAATTGATTTACTTAAATCGCGTCATTCATATATTTACTGAATTGAATTTATTTACTTAAATCTTAACCTCTGAATCCTTTTTTAAATCCTTTAGGAGCAATTTGTTGTTGGCTTTTAGTACCTGTGCGTCATGGTTTTATTCTTTTATTATGACCAAAAACCTTTTGATTTTTAGGAATATCATTTGAATTTGAATTTTTATCATTTGATTTATTTTTGTTATCTGATACACAACCAAAATTAATTAAATCTTCCATTGTTAATTTTTTAGAAGATGATGGGGTTTCTTTAGGTACTTCTGACATATTATATATAATAATACTATTTATATTTTTAAATAAATAATAAACTTAATATAGTTAGGATTTAAATATAAATTCATTTATATATATACAATGAATAAAATTATTTTAGTAACAGGTGGATGTGGGTTTATTGGATCTAATTTAATTGGAAAACTTTTAGATGATTTAAATTGCACAGTCCTATGTGTGGATAATTTAATTACAGGTTTGGAATCTAATATTCAAGAATATTTTTCCAGACCTAATTTTAAATATATGCGCTGGGATATTTGTGATCCTATAGACAGGCTAATTGAATGGATAGGTCCTAGATTATCTCAGATATATCATTTGGCTTCTTTAGCATCACCTGTTAAGTACAAGCAATATCCTATTGAAACTTTACTAACATCAATTAATGGAACCCAGAGGGTCTTAGAACTAGTTCTCAAGTACAAATGTTCAATGTTATTTACATCAACTTCTGAGATATACGGGGATCCTCTAGTTCATCCTCAACCAGAAGAGTATTGGGGTAATGTGAATACAATCGGCCCTAGATCATGTTATGATGAAGGCAAGAGAGTGTGTGAAACATTAATATACGAGTTTGTACGTGCTTATGGGCTAGATTGTAAAATAGTCCGGCTATTTAATACTTATGGGCCAAAAATGGCATTGGATGATGGTCGAGTTATAACAAACTTTATAGGTCGGATCTTATCTGGGCTTCCAGTTCAGATCTATGGGACAGGTGAACAAACTAGATCATTTTGTTTTATAACAGATATGTTAGAAGGGTTGGTATCTATGATGGGTAGTTCAGAACTAGGTCCTATAAATTTGGGAAATGATACATGTGAATTTACTTTGAATGAACTAGTTGGGGTATTTGAAAGAGTGCTAGGAAGGAAAGTACAAGTTGAGTACTTGGATGGGACTTTAGATGACCCAAAGACACGTAAACCAGTACTGGACAAAGCGCGGGAAAGATTAGGATTTGATTGTAAGGTTGGATTGGATGCAGGAATAAAGAAAACATGCGAGTGGTTCGAGTTAAATTGATGCTCTACCTTTATCATTTAACCAGTCTTTTTCTGGTCGATCAATAATTTCATTTCTTTCTTTAATTGCAGTTAATATATATGGTTTTATACCTATTTGTTCCATTTCATATTTTAAACTATTTGTATCCTTAGGAAAACAAGTACCACCAAATCCTTTTTTACCATCATGACCAGGAACATATGTATGAGATGGTAAAATTCTTAAATCACTAGTAGCGAGATGTCTGACATTTTCATAATTAATATTTTTTAATTGACAAAACTCATACATTTCATTACAAAATGATACTTTTGTAGCAAGAAAGCAATTTTTAAACATTTTAATCATTTCTGCTTCTGAATTACTAACAAAATTAAAATTATTATACATAATTTTTTTATTTTCATATGCTAAATTAAAAAGAATTGTAATCTTATTTTTAAATTCATTATCTTTTTTTTCATCTTGTTCTAAAATACCAAAAATCCAATTTTCATTATTAATAAAATCATTTATAAAATTTTTTTCAGTTAAAAATTCAGGCATAAAATAACAATTTAAATTATTAGAAGTACCTGGCGGGACTGTTGACCTTAATACAACAAATCCAGAATAATTAATTGATTTTAAACTATTTATAACAGATTTAATAATTTCAAGATAACAAGAACCGTCTTTATTCATAGGAGTTGGTACACTTATAAAAATAATTTCACATGTATTCATATCTTGCAATTTTAATCCATTTGGAATACATAAATCTGGATTAATATCATATGCTAAAATAGTTATATCTTTACAAGCAAGTTGAAAAGTAGCTTTACCAACAAATCCATTACCAATAATACCAATTATCATAATTAAAATATATAATATATTTTAATTATATAAATTTGTACAAATTTTTCTTTATATTAAATAATAATTGCAAATTTATATTAAATTAGTTTGAGTATTTAAAAAAAATACAAGAAGATACAAAAGTATGTAAACTAGTTATAACTAAAGTTAGATTAGATGATGGGATAAAGAAAACATGTAGTTGGTTTGGGTTTAAATAAAATATTCTAGAATAATTGATCTTGAAAAAAGAATAGTTTCTGAATTAACTTATAATAATTGTGACATATGAATATCATATACTTCAAAATTGTTTTTTTCATAAAAATATGCAAGATTTTGCTTGCACGTTAAAGTAATTTTAAAAAATTGTTCTTTTTTACCAAACTCGATAACATATTCAACTAATTTTTTTCCAATATTTTGATTTCTATAATTTATATCAACAACTACATCTTCAATTCTTCCATACTTGCTAAAATTATGAATAAATTTTTGTTCTATTAGTAATGTAATTGAACCAACTAATTTTTTATTATACTCTGCAACAAAAATAATATTATTAGTAAATATATTATTATATATTTCAATATATTTTTCATATGTAACATCTTCTCCAATTGGTCTAAGTTGGTTAATTAGTTTAATATAATCTATAAAATCATTTTTTTCTAATTTTCTTATTATTAATTCCATATATATTTAAAAATATATACATATATTTAAATATATATAATGGAGAAAAATTCTCAGAAAATTAATTTAAATGTTACAGTGGTATTAACATCTTGTAATCGCCCAAGTGAGTTATTTAAAACATTAGAATCATTTTTTAAGTATAATACATATCCTATTAAAAAAATAATTATTATAGATGATTCTGGAGTTAAAAATTGTATTGATAATTGTTTAGAAATGATTCCTTTAGATATAGAAAAAGAAATCATATATAATGACACAAATATAGGACAGATAGCATCTGTTGATAAAGCATATTCATTAGTAGATACTGAATATATTTTTCATTGTGAAGATGATTGGGAATTTTATGATTATGGATTTATAGAGAAATCATTAGAAATATTAAAAGAAAATAATAAAATATTTACAGTTTGGTTAAGAGCATACGAACACTTGAGTGTTGTTCAAAATGGACATCCCGTTATTTCTGATATTTATAACAATAAATATAGACTAATGGGTGTATTTCAAGAGAGGACTAATATTTGGAGTGGATTTACATTGAATCCTGGATTAAGAAGATTAAATGATTGTCAATTATTAATGCCATATTCACAATATATAGGTTCAAAGGAATGTAATTGTGGAGGTGTAGAGCAAGCACTTTCTAATTTATATTATAAAAATGGTTTTTTATCTGCAATTACTTTAAATGAAAAAGGTTTTGTAAAACATATTGGATGGGATAATCCTACTAAACGTGATTTTTAAAAAATATTTTGATTTGCATTCTGTATTTTTAATCGTTCATCTAATATATCATTTACATCCATATCATTAAATAATTGCATATTTCTATCCCAACCTTGTTGATCATAATAATAATTTACATCTCCTCTCTTCATTTTAATATTTTGCCAATATTCTTTTGATTGTATAGCATAATGATTTATTAACAAAGGTGTATTTTCTTCATCAAAAGATACATTCTTACCAATAGAATTATTATTATAAAAATGACTATGAATACCTAATTGGATATTTCCACTTGTTTTTACAATAGATTTATAAGAATTATATCTTCCATTTGGACCATTTTTAATACTATTATATTCACCTCTATGAATAAAATTTGAAACAACTGATGTTGGCTGCTTGTCAAAATTATTTGACCCGAAATGAACCCAATTTATTTGTAATTGTGTTTCATTTTCATATTTTTTTAATATTTTTTTAATATCAACTTCAATAGGAGAATATAAAAATTCATCTAAATCTAAAATACCAAACCATTTTGTTTTATTTAAATGTTTTTGAAAAAAATGATTATATTTTGTATCTTGCATA
>Ga0209617_10000197_pt1 | contig 25235 bp, 20 predicted proteins | sample LakEriepJuly2011_2_FD_187459 | JGI IMG/M metagenome (GOLD analysis project Ga0209617, IMG submission 187459) | Freshwater microbial communities from dead zone in Lake Erie, Canada - CCB epilimnion July 2011 (SPAdes) (version 2) | ecosystem: Environmental > Aquatic > Freshwater > Lentic >...
GTCGAATCACAAACGAAGTCCATGCCATTGATCCAGAACGTACCGTGGTGATAAATGGATTAGCAGGCGGGCATCTAGCCATGCCAGAGCTTGCTGACTTAAATGTCGTACACAGTGGGCGTGGTTATCAACCAATGTTGGTTAGTCACTATCAAGCTGAATGGTGGGCTGGCAGTAAAGGAATGCCAGTACCGACCTACCCTTGCGAATACAACGGTCAATGGTGGGATCGAGCCGCACTTTGGGACTTCTATGCGCCTTGGCGCGAAGTTCAAGCAATGGGTCGTCCGGTACACATTGGCGAATTTGGTTGCTATCGCTATACCGATAACTCGGTCGCACTGGCGTGGTTTAAGGATCTCTTCAGTATCTATAAGGAATCAGGTTGGGGTTATTCACTTTGGGAATTCGATGGCAACTTCGGCATCGCAAATCACAATCGCCCTGGAACCAAGTATGAAAACTTCGAGGGTCTCAACGTCGATCGTGGATTACTTGATTTGATGCTGGAAAGCCGCGCCGAATAGTCCTTGACAACGAAGGACAAGGATGGCAACCTCTCGCAAGATATTGAATCGATCTCTATCGTAAGTAGCGACTAAGAATCTTGGGAGTGGCCATGCAACTCAAACGTTGGCATTTTGTAGCACCGAGTGTTCTGGCATCTGTCATTGCGATAGCTTTCTTTACGGGTGGACCCTCTGTGCCGATGGATAACGACACTACAAGTGTTGCGGCGCTCGCCGAGAAAGAAGCACAACCGGTAGCCGAAGAAAAGGATGCCAGTCTCGGTACTCCGATTAAACTTGCTGGCGGAATTACCTTAACCGTCTCAGAGTTGGCAGAATTTAAGGCCAAGGATCCAGAAGCGCTAGGCGTTGAAGGACGACCTCAAATAATGGATATAACCGTTGAAAACACTGGCTCTGCGGGCTTTGATCTGAGCTCTTTTATAATTCTTGAAACTACCTTAGCTAGTGATGCCTCAACTTCTTGCTTCGATGTCTTTGAAGCCGACTCTGGAGTTTCAGGTGTCCCGCTTGATCCAATTGTTCAGCCTGGAAAATCAGTAACTTTCAAATGGGCGATGGTTTGTCCAGCTCCTAAAAGTGATGATTTAACTATGACCATCAGTCTCAGCGACACCGATCAGGCGACTTTCAAAACTAAGATCAAATAGCGATTTCAAGCCGAAGAGGTCTCACCTGGCTGGGTGAATTTGTCTTGTCTCTGTCTTGACCCGTGATCAAAATTGTTATCTAATAAAACCAAGTTTCATAGCCAGATGATTGACAACGCTGTCATCAGATGGAAAGTTTCACTCACCGCGCTTCATCGAGGCGCAATTATTAGAGGGAGAGCTAGGTGAAGCGTTTAGGAGTTATTTCCGTCGCCATTGCTGTGGCTGCAGGTGCTGTTGTTTCAGCTCCTGCTAATTCTGCTACTAAGGTCACGACCCTTACGGTCTGGTCTACTGGTGGAGATGCCGATGCATTGGTAATGGGCGCAGCAGGTAAAGCATTCGAAGCTGCCAACCCAAATGTAAAAGTAAAAGTTGAAGCAATTGGCTGGGGCGATGGTTATGCCAAAGTTCTAGCAGCTGCTGCATCAAAGAGCGGTCCAGATATCTTTACCGGAGGTCTCTCCTGGGGTATCTCAGCTGGCGATAAGGGCGCACTTGCCGACCTTCGTCCGCTTGGAGTCGCAACATCAATCCAACCTAAGGTGCCTGCGCAGATCTACAAGTCACTAATCGCATATAAGAGTTCAAAGGTCTACGCGGTTCCTTACGACCTTACTCTTATGATGATGTTCTATGACAAGACCACATTGAAGAATGCTGGTGTCACATCAGCGCCAAAGACAATTGCTGAATTCAACGCAGCAGCTGCGAAGCTTAAGGCAACTGAGGGAGTTAAGAACGCTGTTTACAACGAATGGGGTAACGGCGACTGGCTTGGCTTCTTCTCATGGCTATATTCAAGCGGTGGATCTTTCTACGATGCTAAGTGCCGTGTAACAATCAACAACGCAACCGCTGTTGATGCACTTACTCAATACAAGAAGCTTTACACAGACTTCGAAGCGCCAAAGCCTGGCGTAGCGGACTGGTCAATGAATGACAACATCAAGAGCGGTAAGTACGGTATCGGCTTCTCTGGAAACTTCCAGGCTAGCAGCTACTACACCTACTACAAGGACTATAAGAACTGGACCGCTGCACCAGTACCAGCAGCCCCAGGCAAGAAGTCTGTTGCATTCATCGGTGGTCGCGGAATCTCAATCATGGGTTACGTACCAGCTACCAAGCAACGTCTTGCTGCCAAGTTCATCAGCTCTCTTTACAAAGAAGAAGTTGTAAAGGCAATGAACGTTGTTGGTGCAGCTAACAATGCAATCTTCCTATCACCTGTGGTTGCTTTTGCAGACACAATTGATTCATACCCTGCTGATGTTCTTGCGACAATCAAGGCGCAGCTAAAGGATGCTCAAGGTCCTCCGAACTGTATTGGTTGGGAAGATTCACAGAACGATGTAACTTCAGCGGTCCAGAAGTATCTCTTCGGATCCACCTCAGCTAAAGATGCACTTGATGCAGCAGCTGTAGCAATGAAGTCACGTCAATAAAAGCAGTATCGCTTTAACGAAGGTTCAACAGCCCGTTAGGTGTCGTTGAACTATCGGGAGAGGATCTAGTTCTCTGGATCCTCTCCCGAATTCGTTAAGGAAGCAACAAACGAGAATGTATTTGAATACGAGGGAGGGAATGTAATGGCTACTAAACAAGTAGATACAAAAAATTCCTATACCCCTACCAAGAAAAAAGGTTTCTATAAGTTTAGTGACTCTGGCATCTCTTCTTATGTGATGCTTGCTCCATTTGTTCTTTTGTTTATTGTTTGGGCCGTCTACCCTGTTTTATCAAGTCTTCGACTTTCATTTATGCGATACAACGCTATCTGCGATGAAACACTATCCCCTTGCGGTTCCGTTGGATTTGGAAACTACACATACCTAATTTTGCAGGATTCCAGATTTCATAAAGCGCTATTAAATACTTCGTTGTATGTATTTGGTGCAGTAATTCTTGGTTTGCTTGCCTCGCTTTCGCTCTCTTTAGCGCTGCAAGCTGACACTCGAGCAAATCGCGTTTTACGCGTAATCTTTTTCCTTCCTTCTGTTACCTCTGGAATCGCAGTTGTACTTGTTTGGGGCTGGGTTTTTCGCGGTGATGACATAGGACTACTCAATTCGCTTTTGAGCTCATTCGGAATTGCTCCGGTTGAATGGCTAGCTACACCATCACTTGCAATACCAATCTTGATCTTTATGTCGATCTGGGGTGGCGCGGGATTTGGCATGGTTTTATTCCTGGCCGGATTAAATGCGATCCCTGCTATGTACTATGAAGCAGCAGTAATTGATGGTGCAAATCGGCGTGACCGATTTAGATATATAACTTTGCCCCTACTTAAGCCTGTGATGGTCTACGTTGTAATCACCGGCACTATTGGTGCCTTTCAGATATTCGAAGGTGTATACCTATTGTTCCCAACCAGTGTTGGGTCAATCGGTGGCTTGAAAGATATGGCCTTAATGATCGTTCCTTACTTATACGACATGGGCTTCAACCGCTTTAGATTGGGATATGCCTCAGCTGTAGCCTGGATTCTATTCGCGATCATTTTCACAATTAGCCTTATTAATATCCGAGTGACTAAATCGCTAGAGGATTTGCGATGAACGCAAGGCGCAACGAAAAGCTTCTTGAGCGCAAGAATGATGAGTTGATGGAACGCTCTGGCAACTTTGAAAATCCTTTTGAAACTAAAGGTAAGTTCTCTAAATATTCACGGGTACCGATCTATCTGTTAACCATTGTGATGATCGCTCCCTACTATTGGATGATCACCTCATCTTTTAAGTCAGTTAAAGAGTTGCAAAAGGTGCCACCAACTCTGATTCCGGAAAAATGGATTCCTGGCAATTACTGGGACCCAAACTACGACCCAAATATGTATCAGCAAGACATCATGCAAGGACTCTTCCAACGTTTCACCAAAGTTGAATTCGGATTTGGACGCTTCTTTCTTAACTCCTTATTTATTACAACTACGATCACAATTCTCACGCTTCTCATCGGCTCACTTGCCGCATATGTAGTTGCAAAGCATCGATTTAAGGCTAAACGTGCAATCTATTTAGTAATCATTGGTTCAATGATGATTCCTTGGCAGGTAGGACTTATTCCTGGTTTCTTGCTGGTAGATGATCTAGGTTGGCTAAATACATTTTGGGCTTACATAATTCCGGCCCTGCCGAAAGCTTTTATTGTCTTCTTCCTAGTCCAATACTTATCAAGTATTCCGGATGAATTAATCGAAGCTGCGCGTATCGATGGAGCTCGCGAGTGGACAATCTATTTCCGAATTGTGCTACCTCTTCTTAAGCCTGCAATGATCGCGATGATGATTTTTACTGCGATCGGTGAATGGAATAACTTCCTCTGGCCTTTAATCATTACCCAATCACAAGATATGGCGAACCTGCCCGTGGCGCTTGCCCTATTAAAGAACTCAGGTGCTGGAAATATCGGTACCCAAGGCGTAATCATGGCTGCCGCACTATTGGTATCACTGCCTACGATCATTCTTTACTTCCTCACCCAACGCCACTTCATTAGAGGTATCGCGCTCTCAGGAATTAAGTAACAACAATGATCACGAGTTCGAAATCCAAAGTTTTTGTAATCGCATTGACTGCGTTGCTGGTGCTTCAACTATCCCCTGCCATTAGCGCTGAATCGATAAATTGGAAAGTAATAAATGTAAAAGATCCGGTTAAACCAATCGAATTAGCCCTATCTGGTCTGCCGGTTGTTTCAAATCCATTTGATCCCGCACAGGCAGATTTATGGGCCACCGTCGTTACGCCGAATAAAACCCAATACGACGTTCCACTCTTTTGGTACCAGGAGTATCGCGCGACTGTTAACGGAAATACCCCTTGGTCCACAGCAGTCGGCGAACCAGGTTGGCGACTTCGATTCCGAAGCGATGCAATTGGAATTCATGAAGTAACGCTTCGTGGACTGATGAACGGCGCAAGTGTTTCAGCGCCAACTTATTCGGTTACAACGCAAGTGAAACATTCTTCACAGATTCAAATCGCAGGTAGAGGTTTCCAACGTGATAGCGCGCCATTTGTGCCTATTGCTTACAACATCGCATGGGCTAATCGCCATGAAGAAAAGGTAAAGTATGAAAAGTGGTTTAAGGCTGCTTCAGCTGGTGGCGTAAATGTGGCACGGGTATGGATGCCAGCGTGGGATATGGGAATTGAGTGGATCGATACTGGTCTTGGTGACTATACGAAACGTTTGGGCAATGCTTGGGCATTAGATCAAGTGTTTGAGATTGGTGCCAAGTACGACGTTTCAATTGATCTCGTTCTGATTAATCATGGTGCTTTTAGTGAATCAACTAATCCAGAATGGTTTGGCAGTCCATATAATGCAGAAAACGGTGGACCCTTAAAAAGTCCAGCCGAATTTGCTACCAACGAGACTGCAAAGAAATTCTGGGAACGCAGATTACGCTATATCGCAGCTCGTTATTCTGCATCACCGGCACTCTTTACCTGGGAATGGTGGAATGAAGTTAACTTCACTCCTATCTCAGAACCCGATCTAACTACCTGGATGATTTCATCGAAAAAAGCGCTTTACACTTGGGATCCATATAAGCACATGACGACTACATCATGGTCATCTGCTGCAAGTGTAAGAGACTGGTCGCCAGTAGATTTTGTATCCACTCACGTTTACGACGGCAGCGATCCCATCAAATCCCTACGCAACCAATTCGAAGCAATAATCAAAGCGGTTCCAGATAAGCCGCTCTTGGTTGCTGAAATGGGATCAGGTACAACTAGCGAAGATCCGTTCTCCGATCCAAAAGGATTGCATCTGCATAATTCGCAATGGGCAGCGCTATTCGTTGGGTTTGGCGCACCAGCTTCATATTGGTGGTGGGATAACTACGTTGATCCGTTAAAACTTTGGTCAATCACAAGTGGTATGAAGAAATTAATTGCTGGAACTAATCCGGTAAGCATGAAACCTGATGAAATCCTGGGACCACTTAGAACTACGGCACTTCTTTTAAGATCTCCTGAACTCACCCTGGGCTGGATTCGTCATGATGATTACCAATTGAGCGCGAAATCCTCCTTACTCTTGCAAGCTGCAATTACCGCACTTAAAACTAAGAAGCCAATGCAAACTAAATTTGCGGACCCAGTCGTCAAAGCGACAGCGATTAAAGTTCCGGTGGCAGTTGCGGGAAATTACGTAATTAAATTTATGGAAACCAAGAGTGGGAAGGCAATTTCCACTGTTAAAGTATCGACCGCAACTACGGTCCTGAAATTTACAGTGCCGAAATTTACCGGTGATATTGCCTTCCGCGTTGAGAAAGGGGCTGCTTAAATGAGTACCGATCTCAATAACCGTTCCCCAATCGCCCATCCAACACTGGCAGATGTGGCAGCCATTGCCGGCGTCAGCATCAAGACCGCTTCGCGCGTGCTAAATGGTTCAGCAAACGTTTCACCTGATACTGAAGAGAAAGTTAAGAAGGCAGTTGGGTTGGTCGGATACCGATCTAATCGAATTGCTCGCGAACTTCGCGGTGGATCACTCAGCAACATCATCGGAATGGTTATTTCAGACTTAGCCAACCCGTTCTATGCCGGTCTTGCCGCAGGCGCTGAAGAAACTTTAAGTAAATCTGGATTTGAATTGATTTTGGCGACAGCTAGAGACAATGGTGAACGCGAGAAAGTCCTAATCGAGTCGCTACTGGAACGTCGGGTTCGTGGATTGATCATCGTTCCATCAGGTGAGGATTATTCTTATCTACACATCGAGCGACGCCGTGGTTTTAGTTTTGTTTTCGTTGACCGACCAGCTCCGTATCTCGATGCCGATACCGTTTTAGTTGATAACCAAGGTGGAATCAATGCTTGTGTTGATAAGTTGTTATCGCTCGGTTGCAAACGAATTGCTCTCATAGCAGATACACCAGCTATTTGGACTGCTGCAGAACGTATTGAGGGCTTTAAGAAGGCGATTGTTACTCGTAAATTGGATTCGGATAATTCTTTGATCATCAGTGGCGTGCACACTTCCATAGAGGCCGAGCAAGCAACGCGAGAATTACTCAGTCAACGTAAGAAAATTGATGGCATCATCGCGGCTAACGATCTGATCGCATTCGGTGTAGGCCAAGTTAAGTCGCATTTAAATTCGAATCTGCAAGTCGTCAGCTTCGATGAGTTCCCATCCGCTGCCTTAATGGGCGTACACACTTTGAACCATGATCCACAGCGTCTAGGTAGATTAACTGCTGACGTTATTTTAAAACGCATGAATGAACCTACCGCTGACAATTACCAGAGTGCTGTTATGAAAGTTTCCATTAATGAAGAGATCCAAGGTGTGGCATGAGTAATCGCCTTGCATTAGGCGTCGATGTTGGTGGCACCAAGATTGCCATCGCACTAGTTGACGGAGAACTTGGGGTGTCCGAGCGCATCGATGTGCCGAGCCTTGCCACAGATGGATTTGAGTTGTGGGGTCGCATAGCAGATGCTACGAAAGAAATTCTGAGTAGAACCGATAGAGAGATCGAAGGCATTGGCATCGGTTCTGCTGGTCCGATCTACCCGATTCCAGGAACTGTGAGCCCTGTAAACATTCCGGTTTGGCGAGATTTCCCATTGGTTAAATGTTTTCAAGACGTCTTCCAAATTGATCGAGTATCCCTTCATGGTGACGCTATGGCGCTTGCACATGCAGAGCACAAAATCGGAGCCGGCGTCGGTTCACGAAACATGTTAGGTATCGTTGTTTCAACTGGCATCGGTGGCGGCCTAATTCTTAACAATCAGTTGTTCGAAGGTGAAACTGGAAATACCAGCTACTTCGGACATAGTTCAATCGATTTCCAAGGGAAGCTTTGCGTGTGTGGACGAACTGGCTGCGTCGAGACATATGCCAGTGGCCCGAATATGGTCGCACTCGCCAAGGAATTGGGTTGGCAAGGCAGCAGTTACTCCTTTATCGAGGTGGCTGAGGCGGCTCGAGCCGGAGATGCATTTGCCCTACAAGCAATTGAAACAGGCTCGAAAGCGTTAGCTGTGGGCTTAGTAAATTTCGTGGGCAGTCTCGATATCGGCCACATCGTTATCGGTGGTGGCGTCGCCCAAGCTGGCGACATTTATTGGAATCCACTGATGAAACATATCCGCGCTGAGTGTGAATATTATGGATTCTTACGGGATTTAAAAGTTTCCCCTGCAAAACTAACAACAAATGCCGGCCTAATCGGTGCGGCTTTAGGCGTTCTCTAATCTTGAATTAGAGAAAACAAATCGAAAGGTAACTATGTCACTCGAAAGATCCGAGCGTCCTTGGGGAAGCTATGAAGTTCTAGGTGAATTCCCGAACTACAAGGTAAAGACGATCTGTGTAAAGCCTGGCGGGCGCCTTAGTTACCAGCGCCATGCCAAGCGTGCCGAGCATTGGTTTATTGTGGCAGGCAATCCTGAAGTAACTGTCGATGGTGAAATTCGTAATATTGGTCCTGGTGATTCGGTTCAGTTCGCAATTGGTGTTCTGCACCGCATCGCAAATCCTGGAACAACAGATGTAATCTTTGTTGAGGTCCAAACTGGAACCTATTTCGGTGAAGACGATATCGAGCGCGTCGAAGATGATTACGGTCGTTAACAGATGAACTCAAAATCAAAAATCGCAACTAATTGGACCCTAAAACTTTTCCCTAAGTCAGATGCTTGGGACATTTCACCGGTTAAAGACCAACACAATGTTTGGCGCAACGATCCTTCAGGAATTACCCGCATCGAACTACCTGATTCAATTCCGGCCACTGTGCCAGGTTGCATTCACACCGACTTAATGTCAGCAGGATTAATTAGAGATATTTCGATCGACGGCAAGGAACAAGATCAATTCTGGATTTGGAAAACCGATAGTCAATATTCAACTCTGCTAAAGCAAGATGCCTCCCCTACCCAAAAGCACTTGGTATTTCAGGGTTTAGACACAATTGCGACTATTGAGTTAAATGACAACGTTGTACTAACTACTAAGAACATGCACCGTTCGTATCGACTCGATGTAACAGAGTTGCTAAAGGCTGGCGACGTAAGTCTCAAGATTTCCTTTGCAGCTCCGCTCTCCGACGCGGAATCTAAATTAGCTGCGCTCGGAACCGCTTATCCCCGTCCATATGAGATGCCATATAACTACCAACGCAAGATGGCTTGTAGTTACGGCTGGGATTGGGGTCCCATCACAATCTCTTCAGGTATTTGGAAACCAATACTTCTTCATACCTGGACCGATGCCTATCTTGAAAATACTGCCGTAACTTCAACCTTGATTGATGGCGTTCCACATCTATATGCCCAGATTCAATCTGCCGGTGATTTAGCTGGAAAGAAAGTCGCCGTCACCGTCAAAAGTAAAAGCGGAGAAGTCTTAATCCAGCAAGAGAAAGCGGTAACCGGCACTCAAACTGATCTGGATTTTGCAGTACCGACTGCACAAATCTGGCATCCGCGTGGTCGTGGCGCTCAGTCTCTTTATGATGTTTATTTTTCCTTAATTGATTCAGATGGCAAGGAACTAGAAGTCGACACCAAGCAAACTGGCTTCCGTTTGGTGGAGATAGATACTTCAGAATCAGCACCGGGCAAGAATCATTTCGCAATCAAAGTTAATGGCGAACGTCTTTGGATTCGAGGCGCTAACTGGATTCCAGATGACCCTTTCCCCACTCGCGTAACTCGCGAGCGATACCACCAACGCATCAAAGATATGTTGGAAGTGAATATCAACGGTATTCGCGTATGGGGTGGCGGACTATATGAATCAGATGACTTCTATGATCTCTGCGACCAAGAAGGAATCGTTGTTTGGCAAGATTTCCTCTTTGCTTGTGCGGCATACCCAGAAATTCCAGAAATGTTCGAAGAAGTTGAAGCAGAAGTTGATGAGAATGTTCGTCGCTTAGCGAGCCACCCTTCATTAGTTATTTGGAATGGTGGAAATGAATGCATCGAGGGTTTCCAGTATTGGGGTTGGCAAGAAGGACTAGAGGGACGCCCTTGGGGCGAGACTTTCTACCTACAAACGATTCCAAATACCCTGAAAAAGATCGATCAAACCCGTCCATATATTCCTGGTTCTCCATTTAGCACTCATTCAGATAATGTGAAATCTTTCGATTCCGGAACGATCCACATTTGGGATGTCTGGAATGAAACTGGTTATGAGCGTTACGAACAATACTCACCTAGCTTTGCGGCTGAATTCGGTTTTAACGGGCCTGGTTCCTGGTCAATGCTGACTCGTGCTATCGGTGCCGATGATTTAGTAGCCACTTCACCCGAGGTCGCCTATCACCAACGTGCATTCGATGGCATGAGCAAGATTGCAGCCGGTCTATCTCGCGAGTTCGCTAACCCACCAACTCGTGGGCACGCGTGGTACTTCGCGGCCGCACTTGGCCAGGCGCGCGCTGTAGAAATTGGTTTAAAGCATTTCCGTAGTCTTTACGAAACTTGTAGCGGCGCGATTCTCTGGCAATTTAACGATATGTGGCCTGCGATCTCTTGGGCAGTATTGGATTACACGGGTTTCCGTAAATTGGCTTGGCATGCGATGAAATCTGCATACCAACCTAGAGCCATTGTTGTAGGGCGCGTTGATCAAGGTGCGCAAATAACCTTATTAAACGATCTGCCAGATCCTTGGCAGACAAAAGTTGTTCTTTCGTTAATTGATAAGAATGGCTCAGTCATCAAGACTCATACTATTGATGTGAACCTCGACCGCTACAGTGTCTCTCGTACGCCTGCTACCGAGAATTTCCCTGAGATCGCCGATGGAAATTATGAAGGGTTTATCCTCGCGACTTGTCCTGAGGTTCGTGCCTCACGTCGAACAACGTTGAGCCCTGCGAACGAATCACCTAAACATGATCTTGTAGCAAGTTCTAAAATTTCAGCTGGAGTTCTAACTGTTGAGGTAAAAGCTAATACCTATATTCATGAACTCTCGTTCATGCCCGAACTACTAGCGCTTGGCACCCAAGTCGACTCTCAAATAGTGTCATTACTGGCTGACGAAAGTCACATTTTCTCGGTCACCGGTGAAGCAAAGGATCTAGCCGAGATTGCGTTAAAGGTTGACGATTTACTTTGGTCGCATAACCGAATCGTCAATCAATAATGCAGATCTCAATCACACAGTGCGGAGCCACTGCAGATGGGGTCACTAATAACGCGAAACATATTCAGGCTGCTATTAATGAAGTTGCGGAAAATGGCGGCGGGCGAGTATTGATTCCTGCCGGTGGTTCCTTCTTATCTGGCAGTTTCGAACTACTTCCAAAGGTCGAACTTCATCTTGAGTCTGGCGCTATTTTGCTCGCAAGTGGTGACTACGCCGACTACTCCCCTGAGCATGCAATCGATGTTTTAACTGAGGGCGAAGTTAACGAGGTAGTTCTACCCAGAAGAGCGTTTATCGTCGGTTTTCGCGCTCATGGTGCGAGCATCACGGGCCTCGGAACTATCAACGGAAATGCCGATGCTTTCATTGCAACCCGCGGTGAATACATCCATCAGATGCGCGGACCAATTGGAGGTCGCGATCAATATCTAGAGCGACCTTTCACAGTTTTTCTCATTGAGTCTTACGGCGTAAAGATGGTCGACGTAACAATTACTGATCCAGCTTTCTGGGCGGTTAGATTCACGGGTTGCAACAACTTAGATATCAATGGCATTCGTATTTTGAGTGATCTCATGGTTCCAAATGGCGATGGCATCGATATTGATCGCTGCCAGGATGTCCGAATCACGAATAGCCACTTTGAGACCGCCGATGACTGCATTTCTTTGAAGTCATGTGCCGCAACTTCACAATATGGTCTCGTTGATAACGTAATCATCAACAGCTGCTTCTTCAAATCCACTTCAGGTGCTATCACGCTGGGCACTGAATCAGTTGGAGATATTTCTAACGTCATTATCAGTGACTGTATTGTGCGCGATTCTCATCGCGGTTTCGCAGTTCGGGCTCGCGAAGGTGGCACGATCTCAAATGTCTTAATTACCGACTGTATTGTTCAAACTAGAGCATTCAGCGATATGTGGTGGGGCCACGGCGAAGCGCTACATGTCACTGCCTTTTCATGGGATGACCCTGAAAAGGGCACCGATGGAAATATTGAACGCACTTACGAAGGCAAGGTGCGAAACATAACTTTCCGCAATATCAATGTCACAACAGAGGCAGGCACGCTGATTTGGGCCGCACACCCCGAGTTAATAAAAGGTGTGATCTTTGAGAACATTAACCAACATATGTTAAATCAATCTAAATGGCCGCATCGAATTGATTTGCGTCCAAATGGAATTACCGATGTGATTCGCCGCAAACACAATGCCTTTGATGTCATGAACTCAACTGATGTTGAGATCCGAAATTCACGAGTGACTTGGGATAGCCAGACTAGATCAATGTATGGCGAACTGATTAATAATGAGAATTCACCCGGCTTAACCATCGAAAATCTAACTGAACGCTAATGACCGCCACACTCTCACATCGTCGTGAGATTCAAGGCCTGCGCGCCTTGGCGGTTCTCGCCGTAATAACTAACCATCTATTCCCTGACCTACTCCCTGGCGGTTTTCTAGGCGTAGATATCTTTTTCTTGCTCTCTGGCTACTTAATTACTCGACAGCTAATGGAGCTCGCCGCAATCGATAACACCCGACACAATCTATTAGTTTTCTACGCGAGACGTATTCGTAGAATCCTGCCATCGGCTCTACTTGTAATCTGGGTTTCGGTTTTTCTTGCTTATCGATATCTCGGACCAGTGGTCGGCAGTGAAAATTTACGTGATGCGAGATGGTCTACACTTTTTTTCGCGAACTCACATTTCAACTCGTTAAAGGTCGACTACTTTGGCCAAGGTACCGCGTCGCCACTGCTTCAGCATTATTGGTCATTAGCCGTTGAAGAACAGTTCTACATTGTTTGGCCAATCGTTCTGCTTCTCATCGTCCTACTTTTCAAGTCTCGTTCAAAACCGGTATTACTTGCAGTTGCTTCGATAATCGGAATTACTTCATTCTCGTCAATTTTCATGATTGAGACAACCCTTACCTATTTCGCAACCCAAACTAGAATTTGGGAACTGTGCTTGGGTGCGATCCTCGCAATCAAAGGAACAGAAGAGTCGTCAAGACTGCTTCAGTGGACGGCGTTAGTTACTGTCTTGGGCTCACTTCTCTTAATTAGTTCAAGCAATCAAATCCCCGGCTTCATAATCGTTCCAGCCGTATTGGCAACAGGTTTACTGCTTAACGTTTCAGATCCAAAGATCAAGTTTCTTCTGAGCAATCGAGTAATGCACTACCTGGGAGATTTATCCTTTGTTCTGTATCTATGGCACTGGCCGGTCATCGAACTACATCGTCAGCTCTCGTTCACGCCTTTAACGACTGGTGATTTAATCTCACTATTTGTCATCACTTTCGTGTTAGCTGTTTTAACACATCATCTATTTGAGAACCCGATTAGGTTCAATAATTATCTTGTTCGACGTCCCGGAATCACTGTTATTTCGGGAGCAAGTGCACTATGTCTCAGCGTTATCGGTACCTACCTCTTTTTGAAAGGTTGATTATGAAAACAACTCTACGAGTCGTACTTATCGTGCTGATATTTGCACTTACGCCGAGCGCTTATGGTGCAACAAACAAGGCTGGTGGATCGTGCTCCAAGGCCGGAAATGTGACCACGATCGCCAAAGAGAAATACAACTGTCAACTAGTTAAGAAAAAGTTGATCTGGGTTAAATCGCCAAAAGCAACAGTAGATCCAGTCTTATCAGCGATATCGGTGGCCATGAAAATTAGTAAACTTCCAACGAATCTAACGCCTACCTTAACTAGCGCTAGAACTGATAAGAGCGAATGGCTTAAGGAAACCAATCCTTGTTCAGTTGATTTTGCTGATGTCAGAGTGCCGTCTTGTGCTGGTGGTGATCCCAACGGAAGTAAATTAATTGTTCTCTATGGCGACTCACATGCTTCAATGTGGATGCCAGCAATTGATGCGATAGCCAAGAAGAACGGTTATCGAGTTGAGTTGTATGCGAAGCTAGCCTGTCCATTGATTGAAGCTCCAGTTTGGTCATATCAATTGAATCGACCTTTTACTGAATGTCAGCAATGGCAACAACTGGTTCTTCCGAAAATAAAGAGTGCCAAGCCAGATATTTTGATTGTGACTGATCAATGGAAACCCGCAGTAGTCAATGGCGAAAAATCAGATTTTGATACTGAATCGTTATGGGCTAGAGAGTTTCCTAAGGCACTTTCGACTTTGAATTCATACGCAAATAAACTTGTTGTGATCGGAAACAATCCGAGTATGACGACTGACTCAATAAACTGCGTAAGTCGACCAGGAGTCACAATAAGCATCTGTGCTTCAGTGCGCACAAAAGCCGATAACAATGCAATCAATAAAATTGAGCAAGCCGCGACGCTGGCAGTAAAGGGAACCTTCATTGATACTGTTTCCTGGGCATGCGATCCTTACATGTGCCCGGCGATCATTGATAACAAGCTGGTCTATTTTGATCAGTGGCATTTCACCGCTACTTACATAGATTGGCTTACACCGTCGCTGGCTAAGGCTTTAGCGCTTAAGTTTTAGACATTTCGAAGATCTAGATTTGTGGGGTAATATTCGGCGCACCCACGGACGATTGGCGCAGCGGTAGCGCACTTCCTTGACATGGAAGGGGTCACTGGTTCGATCCCAGTATCGTCCACAGAGATTTTTGATTGTGTACTTCTAATGTCCTGAATCTATAAAAATGCAAAATGGGTTTCCTTGCGGATCTCTCAATATTCGCCACTCGAAACCTCCGCCAGTGCGGGAAGTCTTTACATGACTACCGCCAAGTTGCTTAACCAATTCTTCAGTTTCGTTTAGGTCATCTACGGCAACATCTATATGAATTTCTAGCGAGTCAGCGGATCTCTTCGCAACTCGCTGAAAACCTAGTTTGAATTTCTCTCCTGGTGTCGGGAACAGCCAGATGTGTTCAGTCGCTTCATTATGTGGGTGCGCTTCGACACCTAGTAGCTTGCCCCAAAAACTGATGAGTTGTTCAGGATTCTCACTATTAAACATAACTGTCGTTACACGTGCACTGACCACTTTTTCACTCCTTGCGCTCTGATACGAACTTAGTAATTCTACGCAAAGACTCCTCGAGGTATTCCGGAATCATGGCGCGATGTTCTTCATTTGAAGTTTCATACAAATAGTTAAGCAAAATAATGCGTCTTTGAATCATAAACATCTGCATCTGGCTTTCGGAATACTCAGGTAACGCAGCGACTGAGGCGTAACCTTCCTTAAGAGCAGCGTCTTGCTCTGGTGTATCGAGGTAATAGATAGCTGTTGCTAGATCTTGAATCGGCAATCCGAGCCCGCAATCATCAAAGTCGAACACAGCTACCTGGCCTTCGTGCCACATAACATTCCAACCATGGAGATCAGCATGAATGATTTGCTGTGGGTGCTGTCGGTAAAGCTCATCGATCTCTGACTTTATAACTGTTAACGCCTGCGCTATCAGAGACTTTTCTTCGGGATCGAGCACACTTTTTTCACTCAACAGAAAATCTTCGGTCTCCCACATTGGGTCTTTAAAAGAAGGAAGTCCGGCACCTGCTGGAAGTTTAAAATCCTTCGAACTCACATGCAGTGTTGCCATCGCCGCGCCCAGCGACCGGATCTGCTCTGGAGTTGGTTCATCTCCAAGTTCTTCACCCTCTAACCAAGAATAGAGAACACACTTGAACTCACTATTTCCTAAATCGCTAGTAACTGTTACGAAGTATTGATCTTCAGTAGTTGAGATTGGATGCGGCACCCTCACCCTTGCGCCAACACGAAGGAAATTAACCCACGCAATTTCAGCCTTTAAATTTTCGATAGATCTCGGTGAATTTACATTTACTCGTAGCGCAAACTGAGTTCCGTCCTTCGTCAATACCTTGAAAGTCGCGTTGTACCCATTGTTGATTAAGGCGACTTCCTTGATTTCGAGTGGGTAAGACCCGAGCGCTTGGTTCGCTATTGCGAGCAAATCTGCTTCTCTAGAGCTCATGGAAGATAGAATCCTTTACTGGTTTCGATTGAGTTTTCAGGACCGCATCAAGCTTCTTGGGTTAATCCCCTACGCCGTAATAGCGGTTCGATTTGTGCATCACGACCCCGGAAATTCCGGAACATCTGCATCGAGTCAACAGATCCGCCGCGACTCATCAACGAGTTTCGGAAATGGTCGCCATTCTTACGAGTGAGGCCACCGTTTTCCTTAAACCATTCGACCGTATCGGCATCTAGTACTTCACTCCAGATGTAGCCGTAGTAACCGGATGAATATCCGCCTGCGAAGATGTGAGAAAAATAGGTAGAACGGTATCTAGTTGGCACCGGTGCGTAGTCCAATCCGTAATCGCGGATTGCTTGCGCCTCAAATTCAGCGACACTCGTAACCTTCGATACATCTTCGAGTGAGTGCCAAGCTAGATCAAGGATTGCTGCTGCTAAGTAACTAGTCGTCGCGTGCCCTTCATTAAAAGTTGAGGATTCATGCAACTTTTCTACCCATTCTTGTGGGAGTCGCTCCCCTGTCTGATAGTGAATGGCATAGTTATCAAGCACTTCTGGCCACAAAATCCACATTTCATTTACTTGCGATGGAAATTCCACGAAGTCTCTCTGTACCGAAGTGCCAGAAACTCTTGGATAAGTAACGCTTGAAAGCAAGCCATGGATTGCATGTCCGAATTCGTGAAAGAGGGTTGTGGTCTCGTCATAAGAAAGCAAAGTTGGTTCGCCTTGTGGTGGCTTAGAGATATTCATATTGTTTACAACCACGGGCTTCTGATCAAGCAGTCTGCTCTGTCTTACCAATGAGTTCATCCAAGCTCCACCACGCTTGGAATCTCGAGTGTAGAAATCTCCGAGATACAGACCGACGGTAGAACCATCTTCATTAAATACTTCGAAAACTCTTGCCTCAGGATGGTAGCCAATTAAGTCTGGGCGCTCTTTAAAGGTTAGACCATAGAGTTTTTCGGCAGCGAAGAAGACGCCGTTCTTTAGAACGTTCTCAAATTCAAAGTATGGCTTCATCGCAGTAGTGTCCAGTGAGTATTTTTCGGACCTTACTTTCTCGGTGTAGTAATCCCAGTCCCAACTTGCTAACTCATAGGCCTCATCTCGCGAGATGATTTCCTGGATATCTTGCCCTTCGCGCTGCGCATTCTTAACGGCTGCTGGTGCTAACTTGCGCAACATTGAGTGCACATTGGAAGGATTGGCAGCAGTTTGTTCTTGAAGGACAAACTCAGCATGTGTGTTAAGTCCAAACAATTTTGCTCTCTCGGCTCTTAACTTCACAGTGTTTAGCAAAACCTCTTTGGTGTCATTCTCGTTATTGCGATCTCCTTTGAGGAGTGAGTTATGCATGACTTTCTCGCGCAGTGCACGATTCTTCAAAGAGCTCAGTAGTGGGTGTCCAGTGAAATTCATAGCTGTGATCAGCCACTGATTTTTTAAGCCGCGGGACTCTGCCGCTTCTCTACACGCCGCAATTTGATTTTCCGTTAATCCGTCAAGATCACTTTCGTTTTCAACGACAACAGCTAGATCGTTGGTATCGGCCAATAATTTCTTACCGAATTGTGTTTGCAGGGATGAGAGTTCTTCGTTTATTTGCTTTACCCGCTCGCGACTTGCTTCGTTTAACTCAGCACCGGCATGCGCGAAATCTCTAAAGTAACGTTCGACTAACCAAGCTTGCTCTTCATTGAGATCGCTTGCGTTCTCTCGCAGGCTCTTTATGCGCGCAAAGAGCTCTGGGTTAAGCCGAATCGCGTCAGAATGGGCGGCCAACTTGGGGGCAATCTCTGCCTCGATGGCATCGATTCGATCATTGGTGTCACTCGATGACTTGTTGTAAAAAACATATAGAACTCGATTTAAGATTTCACCACTTCGTTCAAGTGCTTCTATGGTGTTTTCAAATGAAACGTCAACGTTGGCCAGAATTGCTTCGATCTCTGCCAACTGTTCCTTCGTCCCTGCATAAATTGCCTCGAGGTAATGATCTTCAGTAATTAGAGCGAATGGCGGAAGTTCATATTCCAAAGTTGACTTTGAAAGAAATGGATTTGTACTCATCGGCTTCTCTCTTTCCATAGGTTCATACGCTCGCGTCAATCAAACTGTGTGTGAAATATACCTTTTTACCTCGAGAACTGTTCACCCAATAGTCTCGATTACCACTGTAATATTAAGTAATCACACAGAAAAAAACTACCAAGGAGATCACCATTAAGAGTGCAAAAACTAAAAGCAAGTTGGGGGCCTCTTATTGGAAGCTATGGAGCGCTACTGGTATTTCAAATCTGGGCGACGGAATCGCTGCAGTTGCCTACCCTTGGCTGGCCTCAGCAGTAACTCGTTCGCCTTTTCTCATAGCCCTATCCGTGGTGGTTTCACGTCTGCCGTGGCTGGTTTTTACCCTCTTTGCCGGAGTTCTTACCGATCGCTTTAATCGTAAGCGCATCATTGTGACCATGAATATTTTCAACGGCATTCTGACTTTGGTAGTCGGTGCCTTTGTTTATTTAGAACGCGAATCGCTTCCTTCTCTTAATGAATTAGCTTCGATCACTGATCTCGAGACGAACTACACCCTCTACTTCGTCATTTTGATTACGGCATTCCTCTTTGGTTTAGCAGAAGTTCTGCGTGATAACACTGCCCAGACAATGATGCCGGCTGTTGTTGCAGATAAACATCTGGAAAAGGCAAATGGGCGTATGTGGTCTGCCGAGTCTTTAACTAACTCATTTATCGGGCCACCTCTTGGCAGCTTAATTATTTCAGTTGCGATATTTCTTCCCTTCTTCGTGGATGCTGCGACCTTCTTTATTGCAGCAGCAATTATTGCCACTCTAAAACCCACAGTGAAAAGTTTTAAACCTGAGCAGAAGAGTGGGCCGATTAATTTTCGGGCTGAGATCAAAGAGGGATTTTCCTGGTTGTGGCGCCACGAATTGTTAAGACCGATGGCAATTATCTTGGGGCTCATTAACGGAATAGCTGCGTTATCTGGTGCAATGTTTATTCTCTTTGCCCAAGAAGTTCTGGAGACAACGGTTTTCATCTTTGCGATTCTCGGTACCGCAGCAGCAGTGGGTGGCATTTTGGGTGGACTGCTTGGCCCAAAGGTCTCCGAAAAAATTGGCAGAGGTCGCTCGTTGGCCCTGGCACTTTTCACCATGCCAATGACGGCTCTTTTGATTGGCATGTCATCGCTTTGGTATCTGGTTTGGATATTTGTCGCGATTGAAACTTTTACCGCAGTCTTATGGAATGTCGTTACCGTCTCACTGCGCCAAAGCTTGATCCCGTCCCACTTACTTGGTCGAGTAAATAGCGTTTATCGATTCTTTGCCTGGGGCACCATTCCGATCGGCACGTTGCTAGGCGGAACCCTGGTGAGCGTTCTGCAATCTGGGCTGGGTCGCGAAATGGCCTTCAGGTCGGTCTATTTCACCGCCGCAGCCTTGGGATTTGGCCTATTTCTCTACGCCATTCGGGTCCTTACTGAAGCAAAGATCCAAGAGGCTAGGTCATCAGTTTCTGACTCCTAAAATCACCCCTGCCAGCAGATGTTTGCGCTTAATCGTGGCCTAATCGTTGCCGCAGAGGATTGCCTTATTTCACTTCGTACGGCAGACTTTGGCCACCCAAAGGTGGCTGTGACGTATGTCGACTCTTCACATCCACCTTACTAACCCCTTCTAGGAGGAAAAATGAAGTTAAATCGCCTCGCGACCTTAGCAATTGCTACTGCCGCAACGGCTGGTCTTGCTGTCGGTTTGCTTAGCCCAGCTAATGCAGCCCCTAAGACCACAGTTTCAATCGTTCAAAGTAACGCTTTGACTGGTATCAATCCAAGCGTTTCAAACATGAACCTAACATTCAACACAGATGTTGCTTACCTTTCAGGTATGGGCTTCACTTATTACAACAACAAGGCATCACTGGTTGATAACACAGCCTTTGGTACCTACAAGGTTGTAAGCCAGAAGCCTTACAAGGTTCAGTACACAGTGAACAAGGGTCGTGTTTGGTCAGATGGAACACCTATCAACGGTATCGATCTACTTCTTTCACACGTCACTGGTTCAGATGCATACTCAGCAATCGCCGGTCTTGGTGATCCTGCAGATGCAGATGTAACACCAGCATTTAATTCACTTGGTTACGGCGGACTCTACGAGCAATTCGTAGTTGGTCTACCAATCTTGTCAAAGGACAAGATGTCAGTAACTATTGAATACAGTGCAAAGGTGCCAGATTGGCGTCTACTTTCACCTGGTCCATCAGCAGTTCACACTCTGGTTCTAATGGCCCTAGAAGGAAAGACAAAGCTCGGAACTGCTGCTGAGAACATGGCTGCAAAAGAGCGTTTCTACAAGGCTTTCCAGTCATATGACACAGCCGCACTAAAGAAGATTGGTGCAGTTTGGTCAAAGGATTACAACATCAACAAGATCGATTCATCAACGAATCCACTTCTTCTTGTTGGTAATGGTCCATACATGATCAAGTCTGCTGTTCCTAATGGCGCAGTTACTTTGGTTCGTAACCCTAAGTACAACTCAGGACCTAAGGTCAAGGCAATCAACACCGTAGTCTTCAAGGTTATTGGTGATGGAACAGCAGCTTCACAGGCACTTAAGAACGGTGAAGTTGATATCTACGCCGGTCAGCCAACTGCAGATGCTGTTGCACAACTTAAAGCAATGGCACCAGCAGTTAAGATCATTGGTGGAGATCAAGCAGTCTATGAGCACCTAGACATTCGTGTCGGTCCTGCTTATGGAACTCAAGCTCCTTACAACGGTCCATTTGCGGGAATGTCACAGAAGGCCAAGGATCTACGTACCGCCTTCCTACTTTCATACCCACGTGCCGAGATCATTGAGAAGATCATTAAGCCAATCAACCCAACTTCACAGTTGATGAACTCATTGATGTCCTTTAATGCAGAGCCAAATTACAAGGAGCTTGTAGCCAAGAATGGCAGCTCTAAGTACACAGAAGGTACACAAGCATCACGTACTGCAGCTGCTCTTGCATTGGTCAAGAAGCACTACCCAGATGCTGCTGCAGGAAGCGGATCAGTAAAGATCAAGCTTCTCTTCGGTCAGCCAAGCAACGCCCGTCGTGTAGCACAGTCCCAACTTGCCAAGGCAGAGTGGGCAAAGGCAGGCTTTGATGTCGATGTAACTCCAACATCTGGTTGGTCTTCATACCTTGAAGATCCAAAGTACGACGTATCATTCTTTGCTTGGGTAAAGAGTGCGATTCTGCAGTCCGGAAACGTTGGAACTTATGAGACCCAAACTAACCTTCAGGGTTACTCAAATGCGACCATCGATAAGCTCTACAAGGAGCTAGGTGCAAGCCCTCTAACAGCTGCGCAGATTACAGCTAAGTACCTACAAGTTGACCAGGAGCTATTTAAGGATGCGGTAACGCTTCCAGTATTCCAGCACCCATCAGCTAACGGTGTTTCTGCCAAGTTGCAGGGCGTCGCACCATCACCACTCTCTCCAAACCTAGTTTGGAATCTATGGGATTGGTACTTCAGCAACTAATCCTCACTTTGTGAGTTAGTTGTTGTAAATTAGTAAGGAAAGAGTGGTATCTGGAGCAATCCGGATACCACTCTTTCGTTAATTTTCAGATAGAGTTCCGAGGTCAACAAGGGTCGGAGCTGGAGTTTCTAGCCGTATTTTAGAAAGGCGTGGCTGAAAGAGTGTTCGCTTATATTTCAAGGCGCCTTGGTGTTCTCTTCGTTATTCTCTTTGGCTCGAGTTTTATTCTTTATAACCTTGCTGCGATTTCCGGAGATATCCTGGAATCACTGCGCTTAAGCCGTGAACCAAATGCGCAACAACAAATCATTGCGCTGACCCGTGATCTGAATTTAGATGTGCCGCCACCGCTTCGCTATTTCTTATGGTTACGCGGGATCCTGGGAGTGTTCATTGGCAGTCCGGACTTTGGGCTAACTCGCACACAGCAACCAGTAATCAACGAAATTCTCTTAGCGCTTCCTGCAACCATCCGACTAGTTACCGCGGCTACCATCATTGCCATTGTCCTTGGAATCACAATCGGCATCGTCACAGCGCTTCGCCAGTATTCACGTTTTGACTACGCGATGACCTTCGTTTCATTCCTACTTTTCTCACTCCCAATTTTCTGGGTTGCTGTACTTCTTAAGGAGTACCTAGCAATTCAATTTAACAATTTCCTTGGTGACCCCACGATTCCTCTCACCTGGCTGATCGCATTGAGCGTCGCAAGTGGTGTCTTTTGGTCTGCCATCATTAGTGGAACCCGGGCCAGAGTTTTACAAATCTTTGGTGGTGTATTTCTACTTAATTTCGCGTTCCTCTCATTCCTAAGCGCCACTAAGTGGTTTGCTAATCCATCCCTTGGCCTCTTTGGTGTTGCACTCTTATCAGTCGGTGTTGCCTTTGGAGTTACTCAGCTCTCGACTGGAATCACAAATAAGGCTGCACTTAAATCTTCCCTAGCTATGGCAGCGATTGCAGTTGCTCTTTACTACCCAGTGCAGTGGCTATTCGCGCAAGATGCAAAGGCAATTATCTATCCATTGATGATTATCACCCTCTTTGTAGTAGCTGGCGTTGTGCCACTTAAGTTTACGAAAATAGACCGTGGTCCAATTATCAGAACCTCCATGATTTCAGCCTTCCTCATGGGTCTGCTGCTTGTGATCAATGAATTGATGCAGACCTGGAAGCCTTATATGGAGACGGATGCGGTCTATTTCCGCCCAATTCCAACTGTCGGTCAGGTTAATGCGCTGCTAGAGCCAGGTAACTTCTGGATGAGTCTGCTTGATGCTTTAGTGCATATGTTCTTACCAACCTTGGCACTTCTACTAATTTCATTTGCGGGCTATGTTCGCTTCTCTCGTGGAACTCTTCTTGAAGTTCTTAACCAGGATTACATGCGCACCGCGCGAGCCAAGGGGTTAACTGAACGCACCGTGATCATGCGCCATGCTTTCCGCAACACCATGATTCCGCTGACGACAATTATGGTCGTCGACTTTGTTTCAATAATCGGTGGTGCGATCATTACTGAACGAATCTTTGGCTGGATCGGCATGGGTACGCTCTTTAATCAAGCGATCAACACATACGACCTTAATTTACTTATGGGTGTATTCCTCTTGACTGGTTTCTTGGCGGTAGCTGCAAACCTTGTCGCAGACCTGCTCTACACAGCTTTAGATCCGCGAATTCGCGCCGGCTCAGGAGGTAAGTGATGGCTTTTCGCAAAGATAAGACCCCTGCTGACTTAGAACTTTCAGGTGAGCAAGCGATCTTTAATAAAGAAACCGAAGGTTTAAGTCAGGGCCAAATTGTATTTCGTCGCTTCGTGCGACATAAGGCTGCGATGACCTCTGTCTTTGTACTGGCCTCTCTGATCACGATGGTTTTTACTGCACTTGATACCAAGCTTGGTCCATGGACTATTCCCGGCTGGTGGAAACATGGTTTTGATGAACTGCTTGATCTTCGCACAGAGGGTTGCCCGCCGGGAATTGTCGGCTGTCCAACCATAGATGCCGTTCCATCCTTCATTGATGGAACTGGAATGGGTCTTGGTCTGCATCCATTTGGCCAAGACGACATTGGTCATGATTATTTTGCGATGGTAATGCGCGGCGCGCAACGCTCACTTTATGTGGCATTTGTTATTGGCACACTAGCTGGCGTTATTGGAATTACCGTAGGCGCGATTTCAGGTTACTTCCGCGGCTGGGTTGATTCTATTTTGATGCGTTTTACTGACTTCATCATTACGATTCCATCAATCATCATCGGCTCTGTTGTGGGTTACCACTTCGGAAATCTAGGTGTGGGCTTCCTAGCCTTCTATCTGGGCCTCTTTGCTTGGACTGGCCTCTCGCGCCTGGTACGTGGTGAATTCTTAAAACTACGAGAGCTTGAATTTGTTGATGCCGCCCGAGTTGCTGGCGCTAGTAATCGACGAATTATCTTTAAGCACATTCTGCCAAATGCGGTGGGCGTAATAATTGTTTCGATTACTCTCTTAATGTCAGGTGCGATCTTGTTAGAAACTGCGCTTTCGTTCTTGGGCTTCGGCGTTGTGGCGCCAGATGTTTCATTGGGCTCTCTAATTAGCCAGTTCCAGGATTCATTTACTACTCGACCATGGCTATTTTGGTGGCCAGGTCTTCTAATTATTACTATCGCACTTTGTATTAACTTTATTGGTGATGGTCTTCGTGATGCATTTGATCCACGCCAACGTCGCCGCCTGACTAAAAAAGATAAAGAGAATGCAAAAGTTCAGGCAAGAAATGCAGCCGCCAATGTCTAACTTACTTATTACTCGCGATCAACTTTCAGAAAAAGGTAAGCAGAATCGCAATGGTGGAAAGTGCGACGAGAGCAATGAGTCCTTTTCCATTAAATTCGGAAACGTAAGTAGCACCGACAGTTTGAGACTTAGTGAAAGCATCAAGTCGAATTCGCGCAAGAGCAACAGCTACGCCAGAGTGACTGCGCGGAGACTCACCAGCACGCATGCTGTTGGTATCTGGAATTTGCAATCCTCTGACCTCAGTGGCATGAACAGTCCTGCTGTGATATCTGCCTGGGGCTTGGGCGGCCCACGCGTAGATTTTTTCGCCACCGACGGTGACATACATAGAGTATTTAACGCTGATCTCCTGAACTTGATCCCAGCCGACGGTAGTTTCGCGAAGTGGGTTGGTGATTGTGATGCCTTCATCAAAGATGGTCACCTTGGCGCGGATAAAGCCCAGATGAAAGAGATAGCAGATCAGCAAGCACCAACTAAGAGTTGCGTTAAAGCTTTCGATGCTCTCAACAAAGAAACTTTGCGCGGTGATACCGGCACAGAGAAAATAGATGAAAGC